>Ga0247834_1000716_pt1 | contig 61991 bp, 45 predicted proteins | sample LaCruzMarch2015__8_FD_187118 | JGI IMG/M metagenome (GOLD analysis project Ga0247834, IMG submission 187118) | Freshwater microbial communities from meromictic Lake La Cruz, Castile-La Mancha, Spain - LaCruzMarch2015_12m | ecosystem: Environmental > Aquatic > Freshwater > Lake | place: Spain...
CGACAGCTCCTGCCTTGAACTCATCCGAGTGGCGCTTGCGCACCTGCTTCTGCTTCTTGGTCTTGGCGTCCATGGACATGAGATACTCCGTTACGAAGGTGTCCACGGAATCGGGTCAAGTCCAGTGCGCGCTGAGGACCTGGTCAGGCCGCGTCCTTCTGGAGTGCCTGTTCGATGTCGCGATCGATCAACTTCAGCTGGGATTCAGAGAGCCCGAGGTTGTCGACGGCAAAGCGGAAGAGTCGCTGGGGTTTGTCGCATCCGGTCGGAACTGACCTGCTGGCCACCAACTCTTCAGCCACGGCCAGGACACACGCCAACGGATGGGCATGTCCACCGATCACCAGCTGGTGATGGTGTTCGATGATAAGGGCCACTTCTTCGGGAAGTTCCCACCGCCGGGACAGCAGGGCTCCGAGCTCCTCGTGAATGCCAACAATGGCACCGCCGACCTGGTCGACAGGCGGATGCATGGTTTTCGGAAGTTTGTCGACGATGGCGGCCAGCGCCAGGCTGATGCCCACGTCGTGCAGGAGGCCGATCAGATAGGCATACTCGCCCGAGTGCGGCGTGTACCGGCAGACGACCTGGGCGGCGATGGCCACCTCGCGACCATGGTGGGCGGTGGCTTCGACGATGGCCTGGTACTGCCCGGCGCGGAAGATGCGTTGCCGCATGGACTCTTCGAGGATCAGATCCCGGATCCCGCCGATGCCCAGCCGAACCAACACATCGCGAAGGGAGGCGATGCGACTGCTGCCGGCAAAGAGCGGGGACTGACCCCGGCGCAGCACACGGGCGACGAGGAGCGGGTCCTGGGCAAGGACGCGTTCAATGTCGGCAAACGTTGCCGACGGCCGCTGGGAGAGGGCGATGACCTCCATGGCGGCGCGGGGCAGGGTCGGCGGAGCCCAGGCGGGCGCGTTGACCACTTCACGGAGGGTGTCCTCAATGATGAGCGACTGGGCGAGTGATGGGTCGTTGAGTTCAAAGGTTCCCGTACGGGTGATGAGCGTCGGTGGCTTTCGAAGTGGCAGACTCATGAGGATGTCATCGGTCGGCTCGGTTCGGAACTGAACCAGCCTGGGTCACCCCGCGTCAGACCTCCTCACCATCCATCTCGATGTCGACGAGCCCTTGCTCGGCCAGACCCATGATGACCGCGACGACTTCGCCCTGGGCGCGTTCCACCTGCGCCAGTTTGACCCGCCCGAGCATCTCGATCTCGTCGCGCAGCGCCGCCGCAGCGCGCTGGGACATGTTGGCGACGATGGCATCGGTGACCGACGGCGGGGCACCCTTGAGGGCCAGCGCGAGGCTGCGTGAGTCGCAAGCCTGCAGCACTTGCTGGATCCCCTTGCGTGGCAAGCGAGCGATGTCGTCGAAGGCAAAGAGCTTGGACTTGATGCGGCCGGTGAGGTCGGGCGCAGCCCGCATGAGTTCCTCAAGCAATTCACGCCGGTCGTCGGGCTTGAAGCGTCGCAGGATTTCCAGAGCGCTTCGTTCGCCGGCCACTGGCCGTCGTCGGGGTCCCTGCACGAGTTCCCGGACCTGCTGGGCCAGGCCTGAAACGACGTCATTGACGTAGGAGGGTTCGATGGCTTCGAAACCAGCCAGACTCTGCAGGGCCGGGGCCTGCAGTTCCATCGGCAGGCCCGCCAGGACCTCCTTGGCCTTCTCGGGCTGCAGGACCGAGAGGACCAGCGCGATGACTTCGGGACTCTCGTTCTCGAGCAGGAGCGCGACGTCGGCAGCCTCGGCATCAACGAGGGGTTTGACGGCCAGTTCCTCGACGGAGGGCCCATCGTCCTGCATGGCTTTGTTGGCGGCGTCCTGACCGATGGCGGCCACGAGCATGTTCTCGAAGGCGCGGGTGCGTGTGGATCGATCGGTCTCGAAGCGTTCCATCGTCTGGATGAAGCGCGAGACCGAGACATCGCTGATGCGCTCATCGACGGCGCGCAGGGTGCGGGCGGCGCGGGCAATGGCGGCGACCTTGGCCTCGGGGAGGGCCTTGAGGACCTCGGCGGCGGCCTCCTGACCAAGGGCGAGCAGAAGAGAGGCGGCCATGGTGGCGCCGTCAACCTTGGCGGGACCGGGCAGGCCCACGCGAGCGAGATCAGACATGGTGCTCCTCGGGTTTGGCGGACGGCAGGACAATGTGGTTCACGTCGTCCTCATCGATCCAGGCCTCCAGCACCATGGCGGCCCGCTGGGGGTTGGCGAGGGCGAGGGCCATCGCGTGGGTCTGGGGGGTGTGGGGGGGCAGGGCAGGCTGTTCGGCCGGACCAGACAGCGAGACCACCACGCCATCGTTGGTCCCGGTGCGGCTGCCGTCCATCAGGGCCAACTCGCCACGGCGGGCGTCGCCGGCGGCCAGTTGCAGGCGCTTCGCCTGTTCGGCCTCGGCCGCTGCGGCTGCGGCCAGCGCCTTCTTCTTCTGTCGGCCGCGCAGGACGACGGCTGCGGCGCCGACCAACGCCACCAGGCCGATGAGGGCGACACCCGGGACGAGGTATTGCTCGGTTGTCGTCGTCACGATCTTGTCGTCGACAGCGTCCGAAACGACGTCCGGTCGCACGAAGGGCAGGCTTGAGATCTCCAACAGGTCGCCGCGGTCTTCGTCGAAGCCAACGGCGCGGCGAGCCAGTTCAGCCAGCCGCGAGACCTCGTTCGCATTGCGTGGCGTGGCGCCCTCAGCCACCACGATGGCCACCGACAGTCGCTTGAGGCGCGGCGACCGACTGGTTCGCTTGGTCACCGTGTTTGTGACCTCCCAGGTGCGCGTGAACTCGGCCCGCGTGGCCTGGCTCTGGCGCTCGGCGGGGACAATCGCACCAGGTTCTTCCGTGACCGCATTGGCGGCGGCACCGGCGACGGTGGCTGGCAGGCCGTTTCGGTCCTGCCGTTCGTCGTTGCGGGTCCGCTCGCTGCGCAACACCGTGCCGTCTGGATCATAGACGGAGACAATGGCGCCTTCGTCGGCGTCGTCGAGTTCGGCGGTGACGCGGGCGACGACGGATTCCTTGCCCACCGATGGTTCGAGGACGGCCAACACCCGTTCCTCCAGGGACCGTTCAAGCTTCTTCTGGGCCGACAGCAAACCACTGCTGGCGCTGGTTTCACCAAGGAGGTTTCCGGCGTCGTCGAGGATGGTCACGGCCTGGGGTGGCAGGCCCGGCACCGCGGCTGCGACCAGGTGGCGGATGCCGGCAATGGCGCCTTCGTCGAGGGATCGACCGGGATGCATGCGGACCATGACTGCGCCCTGACCGCTTTTGTCCTCGTCGCGAAACAGTCCCTTCTTGGGCAGCGTGAGGTGGACCCGGGCTTCGCGCACGGGCCCCAACGTCTGGATGGTGCGCGAGAGTTCGCCTTCGACCGCCCGCTGCAGATTGACCCGCTGGGTGAACTCACTGACGCCGAGATCGCCCTTGTCGAAGATCTCGAATCCAACACCGGCGCCACGGGGGAGTCCCTGTCCAGCGAGGAGGAGTCGGGCTTCATGGACCCGATCATGGGGCACCGAAATGGCCGCACCGTTGGCGTCGACGGTGAAGGGAATGCTTGCCGCTGTGAGGGCATCGGCGCAGGCCGCACTGTCGGAAGCCGACAGGCTCGTGAACACATAGTCGACGCGACGATCAGCAACGACGACCCGGGTGGCGCCGACGAGGGACAAGCCCAGAACCACAGCGATCGCCAGGGCCGCCTTGATGCCCGTCGGCAACGCCGCGAGGCGTCCGGGGAAGGCTTTCAGCTGGGCAATCAAGGGCTCCATGGTGGTCTTTCTCCAAAGGGACGAGGACGGAGGTCAGGCAGGTCAGGCAGCTCGGGGCACGGCAGGCACGTCAGACAGGCATGCGCGAGAGCTCTTGATAGGCCTCGACGGCCTTGTTGCGGACCTTCAGGAGCAGGCGCATGGAGACGTCGGCCTTCTCGAGGGCCAGGGCGGTCTCGTGGATGTTGCCTCCGCCCGCCGCCAGCTTGGCCGAGGCGTCGTCGGCCGCGCGGGTCTGGGCATCAACGCTCTGGACCGCCAGCGCGAGCTCTTCGCCAAAGGAGGCAGCCCCGGGCGTGGCGCTGGTTGCCGTCGATGACGCCGACGACGCCGACGACGCCGACGACGATCCGTCGGCGCGGGTGGATCCGGCGAGGTCGGGCAGCAGTTGTTGGGAGATGGTGCGGCTGGTGATCATGTCAGAACTCCGACGGTTCGAGTGTCAACAGGATGGCGATCAGCGAACGATGTCGAGGGCTCGTTGGATGAGGGTCTTGCTGGTCTCGAAGGCTGTGGCGTTGGCTTCGTAGCTGCGCTGGGCCGACATCAAGTTGACGACTTCGTGGACCGGGTTGACGTTGGGCAACTGCACGAAGCCGTTGCCGTCGGCGTCGGGGTGGTCGGGCATGTAGACCGACCGTGTTTCTGTATCTTTGACGATGGAGCTGACGGCGACCCCGAGGCTGCCGTCTTCGTGTTCGACGGTGCTGAAGACGGGGTCGAGGCGGGCGTAGGGCTTGCCATCGGGCCCGCGGGTTGTCTCGGCGTTGGCGAGGTTTGACGAGGCGATGTCGACGCGCACCCGCTCGGCGCTCATGCCTGACGCTGCAACATCGAGAGAAGACAGCATGCTCATCGTTCACCTCCGAACAGGGGACCACCGACACTGGAACGCAATCTGGTGTGCAAGGGCTCGGCCAGAACCGTCAGCCAACGCAGCAGCCAACAGCGTCAGCCAACGCCGTCGTTGACCACCGTGCGCAACAGCGCGAGGTGTTTGGAGGCGACCTTGGCGCTGGCGCCGTACTGCAGGCCGTTCTCCGCCAAGGCAGCCATCGTTCGGTCGAGGTCGACGGTGTTGCCGTCGAGGCCGACGCTGTTGAGGTGGGGGGCCTCCATCATCTCCATTTCGATGGAGCCCGGTTCGTCGTCGGCGGCCTGGGCTTTGGCCAGGGTCGTTTCAAAGTCGACGTCGGTGGCGACGAAGCCCGGCGTGTCGATGTTCGACAGGTTGCTCGACAGCACCGTGTGCCGTTCGGCGCGGATGTCGAGAGAGCGTTCCAGGTCGACGAGAGAACCGTCAAAGAGTTTCATGGGTGGCCGCTCTCTTTCTTCTGGTGACCAACAGGCGCTGGCGGCGTGCCTTCAGCATCGCCGTCTTCGTTGAGCACCCGGCGGGCCCGCACGATGTCCTGCCAGCGGCGGGTGCGCTGATGGCCACGGGACCGCGCGAAGTCGATGACGATGTCGGCGCGGACAGTGTCGGCGGCCGCGATGTAGCGCTCGGCGGTGGCCGCCAGATGGGACGGGAGCTCTTCGCGCGGCACCTGGGCCGAGACCGCCGCCAACACGCTGGCGGAGTAGGTGGGAGCGCCGAGGTGGTCCGTTTGGGTCACCACCGCGCGGGCGAGTTCCAGACCACCGTCGCCGTCAAACGGCTGCGGCAGCCCCAGGGCGAGGGCGAGGGCCATCGGGGCATCCCGATTGGCGCGGACCCGCAGGGCTTCGGCCACCAGTCGACGACAGAGGGGCAGAGCCAACGTGCACGGGGAGTGCTCGGGGGTCGTCTTCGACATCAGCAGGCGCATGCTGTCGTCGAAGCGACCGGCGAAGGCGTAGGCCCGCACCCGTCGCAACAGAATCTCGTCGGCGATGTCCGTGGGCAAGCCCGCGGTGTCCCAGGGGTTGAAGTGCAAGCGCTCGATGGCGCCGTCGATGCAGTTGACCGTCAGCTCACAAAGGCGCGCGCCGGCCAGGCGGGCAAACGGTCCGGCGCCCGCCCTGTCGTACCACCCGGCAGCGCTCTCGACGTCGCCGCTCATCCAGGCCAGGTCACCCAGACGGAGCGCCGCATGGGCATAGTGCTCGTTGCGGCTGGACCAGGCTTCGCGCAGGGCGAGAGCGGCTTCCACCAGCGCTCCCCGGGCAAGGGCACACTCGCCCCGTGATGACGGCGTGTCTCCCGGGCACGGTCCGCCGAGGCCGAAGCGGACGGGATCGTACACAACCTCGGGGGAACGACTCCCATCCGTCGTGATGGGCGCCCGGCGCATGGTGCGCAGACGCAGGGTCTGTCCCTTGAGGGTGACCGTCATCTGTCGGCTGTTGCACAGCAACTCCAGACGAGCGCCCTCGAAGCGGCGGCCGGTCTTTGGGCACAACGCGCTGCGGGCTGCGGCGCGGACGACGACGTTTTCCTTGACGCCCAGCAGGGCGATGCGGCCCGCGAGGTGGTCGACGTCGATGCCGGTGGGCGCGCTGTCCAGCTTGAGATGCTCGATGCTGTCATTGCTGGCGGGCTCGGTGCCCACGGCTGCGGCCAGCATGAAGGCGATGGTGGCGAGCACTCAGGCCACCGTGCGGTCTTCGAGGATGCGAGAGCCCGCGGCATCACGGCGCTTCAACTTCTCGACCAGCGTGGTGCGCTGCAGGCCGAGCAATGCCGCGGCGGCCTGGCGATTGCCGCGGGTCTGCTCCAAAGCCGAGTCAATGTATTCGTTCTCGAGGTCGCGCAGCAGCTCCGTGAGATTCACCGGCAGCAGCGTCCGCGCATGGGCGGTGTGTTCGGCGAAGAGTCCCTCGCGCTCCTGCATGCGCCAGTCGTCGTTCTGCGCATCCAGTGGAGCGTCGATGAAGCGGCTGCTGTCGGGCAGGGCGTGCTCGATGGGCCGCGGGCGTTCGAAGGCGGGCTGCCGCACACCGACGGGCACGTCGTTGATGGTGATGCGTGGACCCACGGCACAAATGCGCAGGCGCTCCACCAGGTTCCACAGCTCACGCACATTGCCGGGCCAGCGGTAGCGGCCCAGTGCGTCAAACACGGCGTCGTCGACCTGGCGGGTCTCGCCCCGTTCGGTCCAGAAGGCCCGGAACATCACGGCGACGTCGTTGCCGCGATCGCGCAGGGGGGGAAGCGTCACCGGGCACACGGCGAGCCGGTAGTAGAGGTCCCGGCGGAACCGGCCGGCTTCGACCTCGGCCAGGAGGTCCTTGTTGGTGGCGGCAATCAGCCGAAAGTCCGCCTGGATGCTCTTCACATCGCCGACGGGCTCGTAGGTCTTTTCCTGCAGGACGCGCAGGAGCTTGACCTGCAGGGCGAGGGACAGCTCGCCGATCTCGTCGAGAAAGAGGGTGCCACCCTCAGCCAAAGCCACCCGGCCTTCACGACGGCGGTCGGCGCCCGTGAACGCCCCCCGGGCATGGCCGAAGAGCTCGGCCTCCAACAGGGTTTCAGGGATGGCCCCGCAGTTGACGGCGACAAAGGCGCGCTCGGCCCGCGGGCTGACGGCGTGGACATGGCGGGCCATGACCTCTTTGCCCGTGCCGGTTTCACCAAGCAGCAGGACCGAGGCGTCGCAGCGCGCGATGCGCGACAGCTCCTCGACAATGGGCACCAGGGGAGAGGTTGGAGAACACAGGACGACGGGGGCGTGCATGGCTCGGTACCTCAGAGGTCAAAAACCTGGCTGAGGTGTCAATCGGCCACGGACCGCCAACCTGAAGTCTGCGGCGCCGGAGATCTGGCGGTCGTCGATGTGGTCTGTTGTCTGACATGTGTGCCGCGCCCGGCGGCGGCGCAGCAGGATGGCCTGTGGGCCGTCAGGGCGAGTCGGCGGCGGCTTCCGCAGGGGCGGCGGCTGGTGCGGCCTCGGCGGCTTCGGCTGGGCGCTTGGCGGGCATCATGGCGGCCTTGCCACGCAGGGCCTTCAGCTGCTGCTGGGCCAGTTGGCGCCGGGCAGGGTCCTTGTTGTCCACCGATGCCGCTCGCTCCAGCAGGCGCTCCGCCAGACGCTGGTCGCCAATCTGGAGGGCCGCCTGGGCACCGGCCATCATGCCGTCCACCAGTTGGCCGTCAGCGGGTGAACCCTGCAGCAGCCGCGAAGCCACCCGGGCCGCATCGGCGAAGCGTCGCAGGCCTACAAAGCCCCGCACCAACGTCGACGCCGGCGCCAGACCCAACCCACTGCCGGCGATGGCTTCGGCGCGCATGGCGAGGTCGACGGCGCTGTCGAAGCGACGAATGGACAGTTCTCGCTCAGCCGTGACCAACAGCCCATTGGCCTCCTGGAGACTGCGCTGATGGGCCATCTGCTCGCGGGCTTCGTCGGCGCTCTCACGGGCTTCCGCCGAGGACATCTTCTTGGCCGCGCTCTTGGGGGCCTCCTTCGCTTTCGCCTTCGATTCGCTCTCGTTCTTGGCCCGCCCACGGGCTTCGTCGACGGCGTCGAGCTTGGCGAGCTTGCGGTCCTTGGCCATCTCGCGCTGGCGCAGAAACGATTGCCGGGCTTCTTCGGCGCTGACGATGCGCGGCGCCGACGTGGACCCGCTGGAGACACCGGCAGGGGGCGACGGTGCCGGCGACCGCTGGGCCGGTGGTGGCGGCAGGGTGGGCTCCGCTGCCGGCATCGATCCGGGCACGGACGCAGCACCAGCGCCACTGGCCGCCGGGCCCTCGCCATCGGCCTTCCTGCCGACGGCTTTCCCCGCCGACATGCCAAGGCTGTCGCCGCGGTCGCTGTCGCTGACGTCGGCGCCGCCGCTGCGTTCGCCACCGACGCTCTTGTCGAGGGCCTCACGCCGGGGGGCCGCCTTCTCGGCAGGGCCTTTGGTGACGAGGTCGTCAACCGACGCGGCACTGTCATCGGGCAGGGCCATCGCTGTTGCCGCTGGCTTCGGCATTGGCTTCGCCGGAGCACCCTTCATGAGGCCGCCGACGCCGTCGAAGGCCGCCGCGTCGTCGCGGGGGGGCAACGGCTGCTGGGATTCAGCGAGGGTGGCGGACAACGTGGCGACCTTGGCCACGGGCGTCGTCGCAGCGGCACCCTCCAACGCGAGGTCGTCTTCATGGGGGTCGGCTTGGCCGTCTTTGAGGGCCACGGGCTCAGGGGACGCCGCGGTCGGCACCGTCGGCGCCGTCACGTCGGCTGCCGTTGATGCCGATGGTGACGACGGCGCGACGGGCTCGGCGGGGGACCGCTGGATGGTGATGAAGATGGCGGCCGCGGCGCCAACGACGACGCCGCTGCCCACGAGCCACGACGACAGCCTGGCCCACAGCCGTTTCGCGGCGGGCGGTTCGGCGGCGACGGTGATGGCCTGGCGGATGGCGTCGGGGCGGGCGGCCACCTCGGCGCGCAGGATGGCGTCGAGCAGGTGGGGCGGTGGCGCATCGGTGCCGCTCGCCAGACCCCAGGAAGCGTCGTCGGCCAGCACTGCTTTGACGGCCCGCAGGGCCTTCACTTCCGCCTGCAGGGCGGGGGTGGCGTTCGCCAACCGCCCGGCCAGCCCATCGCGCCCGGCACCGACAGCGGCATCCGTCGTCTCGAGGGCCTCGGTGGCCTCAAGGAGCAGATCGTCATCGGCGGGGGTGCGGGTGGTCATGGGATGAAATGATCTCGGTCACAGGGGTGTTGAACGTCGAGGGCGGGAACGATGGAGCCAAAACGGAACCAGACGGGTGGCGCTGCGGTCAGTCGGTGGCGCCAGGTGCTGCGGGTGGAAACGGACCACCGGTGTGGGGGATCTACCGGTCTGCCCGCCCTGCCGCCTGTTCGATCCGTCCATCCAACGGTCCATGTATCCAGGCCCGGCCAGCCAGGGACCCCTCACGTGGCGCCCGGCAGCCTGTCACGGCGGGCCCCGGGCGCCACCTGGGGGCCCCAGGGGCGTCTCCCGCGACACCACGCCGACCCGTTCGGCCCGGGGCTGTTCCGGCTCGGCGACGGCTGCACTGCCGGCGACGAAGCCCGCTGCCTGCAGCCGCTTCTGCAGGGCCAACAAGGCGTAGCGCATGCGCGACTTGACGGTGTTTTCGCCGGTGCCCGTGAGTTCGGCGATGTCCTTGAAGGGCAGCCCGCTCATCTCTCGGAGCAGAAAGACCTCGCGCTGCTCCTCGGGGAGGTCTTTGACGGCGTCGTCGATGACCTTGCGCAGGCGCACGTTGTCGACGACGCGGTCTTGTTGGGGCAGCTCAGACACCACCCGATCAAGGCGCTGCTCGCCGCTGTCGCCTTCAGAACCCTTGGAGAGGCTCTCGTTGAGGCTCTCGGTCTTCCGGAAGCGGGCCTTGCGGGACTCGTCGATGCACCAGTTGCGGGCCATCGTGTAGAGCCACGTCGTGAACTTGGCCTTTCGCTCCCAGGTGGGCGCGTTGCGCACGACCTTCAGGAAGATCTCCTGGGCGGCGTCGGCGGCGGCTTCCGGGGACCGCAGGGAGCGCAGGCAAAACCGATAGACGGGGGCATGGTGCCGCTCGACGAGGACCCGATACGCCGCCACCTCACCGCCCTTGTAGGCAGCCATGAGGTCTTCGTCGTTGCGCTCGTCTCGGGCCACGGTGGGTGTTTCTAGCATGGCTGTTTGGGGCCCGGTGGCCCAACGTCACCCAGCGGTCAGCCTGCGCTGAAACGGGCCGACACGAAGCGGCCGGCGTCGTCGGTGACGATGCGGGTCCGGTGGGGCCACACCGCCGTGGCCACGGGGTGCAGGGGGTCGCCGGGGAGGGCCAACACCAGCCGGCCCTCCACCTCGTTGATGACGGGCTCCACGGGGGCTGTCGGCCACGGGTGCCGGGCCACCTGCGACAACCGCAGGGGAGCGAGCTCCTCCAGGGTCGCCAGGGTCGGCGGCGCCAGCCGCAGCTCTCCCCGTCGGTAGCCATCAAGGGCCGCCTGCGGTGCCAACCAGAGGCCGTCTTCGACCTCGACGCCATCCGCCGCGGCGCTGTGGCGTTGGGCGGGGGGGACCAGCGCGAAGAAGAAGCGGGTGTCGAAGCGGCGGGGTTCCTGGGCCGGCGTGATCCACCAGGCGATGGGCACGAGGGCCTGCAGGTCCGGCACCAGCCCCGCCTTCAGCAGCGCCATGGAAAACGGCTCCCCCGACGCCAGCCGTGCCAACACTGCCTCGACGGGTCCCGACGTCGACAAGGGCAGGCCGCTCTCCGGACGGGCCAACAACACCCCGGTCTCTTCAAACGTCTCGCGAATGGCGCCGATGGCGAAGGGGTCGACGTCGCCGAAGCCGCGGTCGTCGTCGTCGATCTTGCCACCCGGGAACACGTGGGCCCCCGCCATGAAGCCGCTCTTGCCGTGGCGGCGCACCAGGAACACCTCGAAGGTGTCGCCGGGGCAGGCCCGGGCCACAACGATGGTGGCAGCGGGCACCGGAACAGCGGGAGCACTGGTGTTGGTCGACGTCATCGCCACAGCCTGGGATACCCGGGGCCGCCTGCCAATGCGGGGCTCGTGTGCTCGGGCTTCCGAATCATGCAGGCGCCGGGGGGACTGTGCGTGTATGTCCCACCTTGTCCCCAGCTGATCCCACCTGATTCCACCTGATTCCAATTGGGGCCATGGTGCGGAAATGGACGGCAGGGGGTCGGGCGTCGATACACTGTGATCATGACTGAGCCCTTCCGCGCGCGCACCATCGGCTCCTGGCCTTCCGCCCTGCTGGCGCTCGCCGTGGGTGTGTCGTCGCCAGCCTGGGCCGCAGCACCTGCCAAAGCGGCGGCGGCCACCCCCGCCCCGGCGAAGGCCGCCAAGAAGCTTGTCGCCGCCAAAGAGCCCAAGGTTCGCCCGGTTCGCCCGGTCACCGTTGACGGGGGCCTGCCCGAAAAGCTCGTCACCACCATCACCACGGCCTTGAACGTCGAGTCCCTCGACGGCGTCGACGTCGGCTTCATCGCCATGGACATGCGGACCGGCACCGTCCTCGCCGAGTCGGGCGCCGACATCCTCATCAACCCCGCCAGCAACGCCAAGATGATCACGTCGGCGGCGGCCCTGTCGACGTTGAAGCCCGAGTACCGCTTCAAGACCGAGTTCTACGCCAACGGTCCCATCAAGGACGGCACCTTGTTCGGCAACCTCGTCGTCAAGGGCTACGGCGACCCGTCGATGGTCTCGGAACGCCTCGTGAAGATCAGCAATGAACTGTTCCTGATGGGCATCGAAAAGATCACGGGCTCCGTCATCGTCGACGACAGCTGGTTTGACGGCGTCGAAGAGGCCCGGGGTTGGGAACTCGAAGATGCCCCCGACCGCGCCTATGCCGCCGCCGTCTCGGCCACCAGCGTCAACTACAACGCCGTCGGCATCTACCTGCGCCCGGCCAGCAGCGCCGGCGCCCCCGCCGTCGTCATCGTCGATCCACCCACCGAGCGCGTCGTGGTTCGGGGCGAGGTCCTCACCGAGGCCGTCGGCAGCGGCGTGCGCCTGTACGCCCAGAAGAACGACGAAGCGACCGCGCCGGGACAGCCCCACGACGGCACCCTCATCACCGTCGAGGGCAGCGTCGGCCTGCGTGACCCACCGGCCCGCATCTACCGCCGCGTCTACGATCCCGCCCGCCACTTCGGCTCGGTGCTGACGAGCTTCCTGCAGCAGCGGGGCGTGAAGATGCGCCACAACGTCATCAAGGGCACCGTGCCGCCGGGCAGCCGCATGATCCTCGTCGACAAGAGCCCCCGCCTCAAAGACATCGTCGACGACCTCAACCACTACAGCAACAACATCCTCGCCGAGACCCTCATCAAGACCATGGGCGCCGAGCTCAAGGGCGCGCCGGGAACCTTCGACAACGGTCTCCTCGTCGCCCGGGAATACCTCGAGGGCACCGTCGGCTTGCAGCCTGGCAGCTACGTGTTTGAAAACGGCTCGGGCTTGAACGACGTCAACCGCTTCACCGCTCGCCAGCTTGCCACCCTGACCCGCGCCGTCAGCCAGGACTACGAAATCGCCACCGAATGGTTCACGTCCCTCGCCGTCGCCGGCACCCAGGGCACCATCGGCTCGCGCATGAAAGACACGCCAGCCAAGCGTCGGCTGCGGGGAAAGACGGGCACCCTGCGGGGCGTGAGCGCGCTGTCGGGGGCTGTGGCCCGCCCATCGGGTGACGTCGTCGCGTTTTCGATTCTGACCCAGGGCTACAAGACGGGCGCCGGACCGATGTGGAAGGTGCAAAACGCCCTCGGCACGGCGCTGGCTTCCGACGGCCAGTACGACCCCGACGCCAAGGAAGAAGTCGAAGATGCCGAGGCCGTCAGTTCCACCGAGCCGCCGGTGATGGAGATTGCGTCGGGCGGCTGACGACGGTGCCAGGTGTCGCCTGGTACCGACAGAGATGTGATGCGCCAGGCGCTCGGGCTCGCTGTCGTCTTCACGTCGGCGAACGCTTTCTGGTGGTGGCCGCTGCGGCATGGGACGGTTCGGTATGCGGATGAACGTTGTGATGACCGTCGGTTTGTGCGCGCTCCTTGGTCTGTCGACCCTGGCGGGTCCGGCCCATGCGGCGGTGCCTCCCGAGTTCGACAAGCCCTCGGCCATCGCCCCCAATGTGGCCTTCTGGAAGAAGGTCTACGCCGAGTGGCGCATCGACGACATCGCCCTGCACGACGAAGAAGACCTCGGCGTCATCTATCGCGTCGTGCGCGTCCCCAAGCGTGGCGCCAAAGACGCCCAGGGTCGCACCCGGCCCCAGGCTGTCTCCGCTGCCCGCGCCGAGGTCGAAGTCGCCATGCATGCCCTGCAGAAGAAGCAGCCAAAGGATGCGTCGTCGTTGTCGGGCATGGAACTCGAGGTCTACACCGCCCTGCAGGCCAGCAAGCGGCCCGACAAATACACGCGCACCGCCAAGATTCGCGGCCAAAACGGCCTCTATGAACGCTTCGTGCAGGGCTACGCCAGCTCGGGCCTCTACGAGCGTTTCATCGGCGAAGAACTCACCCGCATGGGCCTGCCCAAAGAACTCATCGGCGTCGCCTTCGTCGAGTCCCTGTTTCACACCGGGGCCCACTCCAAGGTCGGCGCGGCCGGCGTGTGGCAGTTCATGAGCTACACCGGCAAGGAGTACATGCAGCTCAACGGCGTCGTCGACGAGCGCTGGGACCCCATCCTCGCCACCGAGGCCGCCGCCAAATACCTCAAGCAGGCCAAGAAAGAGCTCGGCACCTGGCCCCTGGCCATCACGTCGTACAACTACGGCCGCGGCGGCATGAAGGGCCTGGCCCGCGGGGCCGGCACCAACGACTTCAACGTCATCCTCGCCGTCAGCAAGAACAAGCGCTTCGGTTTTGCCGCCCGCAACTACTACGCGTCGTTCCTGGCGGTGCTCGAAATCCTCGACGAGCAGAGTGTCCGCTTCGCCGGCGTGGCGAAGAAGCCGTCGTGGAGCTACGACGTCGTGCGCACCCCGTTCCCCCTGTTCTCCACCCAACTGGTGGCCACCGGCCTCGTGGACCAGGCCACGTTTGAATGGCTGAACCCGGCCCTGACCGACGAGGCCGCCCGCGGTCGTCAGCCTCTGCCCCACGGCATGAGCCTGCGCCTCCCCAAGGGCCAGGGCGAGGCCATCGTCGCCGCCGTCAATGCCTTGCCCGAGCGCGACAAGCAGAAGGCCCAGCGGGCCGCCAAGGCCGTCCACACGGCGACGGCCAACCAGACCCTCAAGGACATCGCCAAGAAGTACGCGGTCTCCACCGAGCTCGTGGCCGTGCGCAACGGGCTGCGTGAGGACGCCGTCGTCGCCAAGGGCTCCCGGCTGGTGATTCCGCCGGCCCAGGCCAAGACCTCGTTGTTGCCCGAGGCCCGGGGCATGCCCCTGCCGCCGATGGTGGTGAATGCGCCCGCCGTGCTGCTGGCCGACGCCGCCGAACTCCTCCCCGACGCCGTGTCTGCGCCCAGGAAGAAGGCGAGCCTGTCGGGTGACATGGTCGTCACAAGTGCCCTCAAAGGCACCGTCAGCGTGGGACGGGTGCGCAGCGAGCTCCTTGAGGCAGCGTCGCTGCCCGCCGTCGACGTCATCGCCGGCAGCATCGAGGCGGCCCTGCCCGAGGTGGACGCCATCGCGGGCTTCCTGCCCCGGACCGTCGTCGTCGGCGTCGACGTCCCCGTGGAGGACGCTGCCGCCCAGCTGCCATCCGCGGCCGGCAACTCCTGAGGTCCGGTATCGGGCTGCCCTGAGCCCGGTTGGAAGCCGTCGCAGCGGTGGTCCCCGCGCCGGTCGCCCCCCCGTCGCACCGCCCGTCCTGCCGGCAAAAGCGGGTCATATGACGCCACGCGTCGATGCTCCCTTCTGCTTTCAGTTGCAGTTGCTACACCCATGGCATGTCATTTGCCGCCCTCTCGATTCATCCGACGTTGCAGAAAAACGTCGCCCACTTTGCGTCGCCGACGCCCATTCAGCGAGAGGCCATCCCGCCCGTCCTCGCCGGTCGCGACGTCGTCGCCATCGCCCAGACAGGTACCGGCAAGACCGCTGCCTTCGCCTTGCCGCTGCTGCAGCGCTTGATGGCGACCCCGCCAGGCCCCGGCATGCGCCCGGTGCGGGCCTTGATCCTCACCCCCACCCGTGAGCTCGCCAGCCAGATCGGCGAAGGCTTCGCCGAATTCGGCAAGGGGTGCGACATCCGCCACGAGGTCATCTTCGGCGGCGTCTCCGAAGAGCGCCAGAAGCACGCCCTGCGCCGCGGCGTCGACATCGTCATCGCCACCCCCGGTCGCCTCCTCGACCTCATGGGCCAGCGCGCGGTGTCGTTTGGTTCCCTTGAGGTGCTCATCCTCGACGAAGCCGACCGCATGCTCGACATGGGCTTCCTCCCCGACGTCAAGCGCGTCATCAACGCCGTCCCCGAGAAGCGCCAGACCCTGCTGTTTTCGGCCACCATGCCCGACGACATCACGACCCTCGCCCAGCGCATCTTGAAGACCCCCGTGCGCATCGAGGTCACGCCGCCGTCGACCACCGTCGAGCGCATCGACCAGTTCATCTTCCACGTCGACGGCAAGGAGAAGCGCTCCCTGCTGCTGCACCTGCTGAAGAGCCCCGAGGTCACCCGCGTCCTCGTGTTCACGCGCACCAAGCACGGCGCCAACAAGGTCGCCGAGACCCTCGAGAAGGCCGGCGTCCCCAGCGCCGCCATCCACGGCAACAAGAGCCAGGGCGCCCGTGAGCGGGCCCTCGCCGGCTTCAAGAGCGGCAACCTGCGGGCCCTCGTGGCCACCGACATCGCCGCCCGCGGCATCGACGTCGACGGCGTCTCCCACGTCATCCAGGTGGACCTCCCCGAGGTCCCCGAGCAGTACGTCCACCGCATCGGTCGCACCGCCCGCGCCGGCAAGGACGGCATCGCCTGGGCCTTCTGCTCCCCCGACGACAAAGACCTGCTGCGCGACATCGAGCGCACCATCCGCACGGTCATCCCCAAGCAGGAGCATCCGTTCCCCGCCGGCACCAGCCAGGGCGCCACGGACATGCTCGCTGAAGACCGTCCCCCCCGGGGCGGCTTCGGTGGTCGCGGCGGCGGCGGCGGCGGTGGTCGCGGTCGTCCCGGTGGCGGCGGCGGCGGCGGCGGCGGCCGTGGTCGTCCCGGTGGCGGCGGTGGTGGCGGTCGCTCGGCCGGCGGCGGCGGCGGCGGCTTCGGCGGTGGTGGCGGCGGCGGTGGCGGTGGCGGTTCGTCGTCCCCCGGCGTGCGCAGCTTCCGGCCCTCGCCCCGCTGAGGTCTTTCATAATCTCCTGTAAAAACAGGGGGTTCTGTGTCTTCCCTGAACGCTTCGCCATCCCGACCGGGGCTTGGTTGGAGCGTTCTGGCGTTCCATCCGTCCGTCAGCCCCGCCGAATCCGGCGTTCGGTCTGGGGCCAGGTGGCGGAGACCTCGAGCAGCTTCGTCATGAGGGCAGGCAGCGCCGTGCCCGGCTGTACCCGCCAACCACCCGGCGTCTCAAGGCTGACGGTGGCCCCGACGGCGGCGGCGGCGGCCAGCAGGGCTTCTTCCTGGTCGAGGGACCATTCGTACTCGGAGTTGGGCCCGAGGTTCACGGCGACGTCGACATCGCGCAGGCCGATGCAGACGTGGTCGCCAGGCTCGTCGGTGACCCAATACCGACCGAGGGCCGTGGGCAGATCGTGGTTCAGCACGCCGTCGCCTCCATCATCTCAGTCATCTCAGTCATCGCCGTCGTCGATGTCGCTGGCGTCGCCGGTATCGTCGGTGTCGTCGGTGTCGCCGGTGTCCAGGCCGACGGCGGTCATGACGTCTTCACCGAGGGCGACGAGGGCGTGTTCGAGCCAGGCGACGTCGGCGCGGGCCAGCATGAGGACGTGCTCGACGGCGAGGCTGACGCCGAGGCCGAGGTGCCGGGGGCCCTGCTGTTCGTAGAGGGCGACCTCGGCGCGCCGGGCGGCGAGCCGCGTGCGCAGCCCCTCACGGACCACGTCGTTTGGGGCTTCATCGAGGAACATGACGGCGACGTCGTGGGGTCCCCGCAGGTCGTCGTTGGTGGCGATGCTCTGGCGCAACAAGGCATCGAAGTGGGCCAGGCCCGCGGTGGTGATGTTGTAGACCTTGCGGGGCGGACGATTGCCCACCTGCTCCGTGCGGGCCTCGACGAGGTCGAGCTCCAACAGCTTGTCGAGGGTGGCGTAGGCCGTGGGCTTCTTGAGGTTGGCCACCTGGCCCAGGTTCTTGTCGATGAAGTCGTGCACGACGTAGCCGTGGGACGACTCGGTCTTCAAGACGCCCAACAACAACAATGCCCGTTGATCAAAATCAAGCATGTTCAGCCATCGGGGTTCTCGAGGGGCAACAGCGACGGCTGCAGGCCATCGCGCACGATGCGGCCGTCGATCATCTCCACCACCCGCCGGCAGCGGCCCGCGATGCGCGGGTCGTGGGTGACGACGAGGAAGGCGCAGCCGTGGACCCGGTGGGCCTGCTGCATGAGGGCAAAGGCCTGGTCGGAACTCTCGGTGTCGAGGTTGCCCGTGGGCTCATCGGCCAACACCACCGCCGGCTTCACGCACAGGGCGCGGGCGATGGCCACCCGTTGGGCCTGGCCTCCCGACAGCTCGCTGGCCCTCTTCTGGGCCTTCTCCGTCAGCCCCACCTCGGAGAGCAACTCCATCGCATAGGCGGTGTCGGCCGCCGTCGGTCGCCGCTCGATGCGCACGGGCATCAAGACGTTTTCGAGGACCGTGAACGCCGGCAGCAGGTGGTGGAACTGAAAGATGAAGCCCAGGGTGCGGCCGCGCAGCCGGGTGCGGGCGTCGTCGTCGAGGGAGGAGGCGTCCACGCCCGCGATCTGGAGCGTGCCGGTGGTGGGGCGGTCGAGGAGCCCCAGGATGTTGAGCAACGTCGACTTGCCCGAGCCTGACGGACCGATGAGGGCCGCGAAGTCGCCGCGCTTGAGCTCCAGGTTGATGCCGTGCAGCACCCGGGCGGCGGTCTCGCCGGCGCCGTAGACCTTGTCGACGTTGGTCAGGCGCAGCACCACCTCGTCGGCGTCACTGCGGGTGGAGGCTTTCTCGGGGGCGTTTGTGACCTTAGCCACGGATGGCCTCCGCAGGATCAAGTTGGCCAGCCTGACGGGCGGGCACCACCGCCGACAGCACGCCGGTGGCGAGGGCAATCAGGCAGGCCCTGGCGATAAGCGACGGCGGCGACTCGATGACAAAGGTGAGGGGTAATTGTTTGAAGGCCAACAGCAGCAGCAGCCCCAGGCTCGTGCCCACGACGGAGCCGGCGACGCCGACGATGGCCCCTTGCCAGAGAAAGACCCGGTTCACCTGGCTGCGTGAGGCGCCCATGGCCCGCAGGATGCCAATCTCCTTCTTCTTTTGGACCACGCTCACCACCAGCACCGAGGCGATGCCAAGGGCCACGGCGAGGATGACGAAGGCCTGGATCATGTTGGACGACGAGCCCTGGGACTGCAGGGCCACCATGAGCTGGGCGTTGAGGGTCATCCAGGAGTCGGCGACGAGGCCCGTGCGGGCGCTGATGGCGCTGGCGATGGCGTTGGCGTTGAAGATCTCGTCCACCCGGCACTCGATCAAGCTGATGCCGCCGTCGACGCCGAGGAGGGTCTGGGCCTGACGCAGGGGCACCAGCACCCAGCGCAGGTTCACGTCTTTGGCGCCGAGGTCGAAGATGCCCTGGATGCGGACGGTGGCCGTGTGGTCTTCGTCGACGAGGAGCCGCAGCCGGTCACCGACGTGGGCCCCGAGATCTTTGGCGAGCTCGGTGCCGATGAGGGCGCCGTCGCCCTGCACCGCCGCCGTGCCCTCCTTCATGCGGTCGCCCAGGCTGATGATGCGATCGAAGTCGCCGGGCTCGATGCCCCGCAGGGTCACCGCCCGGCGGGCCAATCCCCTGCTTATCTGGGCCGCACCAGACACCACGGCCGCCGACGCCACCACACCGGGGACCTCGTCGACGGCGGCCTTGACCCGCGGACCATCGGGCAGGGAGCGCAGCCGCTGGGCGGGCTGTTCCGCGAGACGCACGATGACCTCTTCGCCGTCGGCGACGATGACGGGGCGGCTCACCTCTTCACCGGGGCGCACCACGATGTGGGCCTGAGAGCCCAGGGTCTGCTTGATGAGGGAGGTCTGGAGACTCTCAATCAACGACGACAGAAAGATGAGCACGGCGACGCCGACGCCGGCGCCCGTGAGGATGAGCATGGTCTGGGCCCGGCCCTCCCGCAAAAAGCGCAGGGCCACGAGGAGGGGAAAGCTCATGACGCCGGCTCCGCCACGGCCTTCACCTTCGCGCCGGCTTTCACGGCGGGGTCGACGACGACGATGTCGCCAGCGGCGAGGTGGCCGCCGGCGGTGGCTGCGACGACGGCGACTTCGGCACCGCCGGCGCCGACGGCCTTGCCAACAGCCTTGCCGGTGGTGGCAGCTCCTGCGGGCTCAGCCGCGGCGCTGCCGCGGGCGACGACGGTGACGCGGACCTCGGTGGCCACGCCAGCGGTGACGACCAGCAACGACGGGGTCGGGGTGGCCAGACCACGCACGGCGCTGGCGGGGACCGTCAGGCCCTGCTGCTCGCCGGTCTTCACCTCGACAGACACGGTCATGTCCGTGCGCAGAAACGCCGGCGGCTCGGGCACCAACAAGCGCACAGAGACGGTGCCGCGGCCAGCGTCGACGACGGGGGCAATCTCCAACACCCGGGCCGAAAACACCCGGTCGGGGAAGGCGTCGGCGGAGACGTCCGCCAGTTGGCCCACGGCCAACACCGCCAGCACCCGCTCGTCGGGTTCGACGACGATCTCCACGCCCTCGCCGCTGGTCCCCGTCGGCGCCAACGACAACAAGCCCCGACCCGGGGCCACCGCTTCGCCGGGCTCCACCCGCCGCACCAGCACCGTCGCCGCCGAGCGGGCCACCATCCGCGTCAACGACAAGCGCGCCTCGGCCTGCTGCACCTGGGCCTCAGCCATGGCCACGGCGGCGCGGGCCACGGCCACCTGGGAGCCGCCGTCGCTGAAGGCCGCCACGTCGGCGCTGGCGCGATCCTGCTGGGCCCTGGCCACAAGGACTGCGGTCTCGGCGTTGTCGCGGTCGAGGGCAGGGGCTGCCCCCTGCTCGGCGAGACGCTTGATGCGGGTGGCCTGCAGCTCGGCCTTGGCCCGTTCAGCCTCGGCCACGGCGAGGGCGGCGGCGGCGCGGGCGCGCCCCGAGCCCTGGGCCTCCTGCAGCTGGGCTTTGGCCTGCAGCACCTGGGCCCGGGCCTGGGCCATGGCGGCGCGCTCCAGGGCGTCGTCGAGCTGCACCAGCAGGTCCCCCTCGGCCACCAGCTGCCCCTCGGTCACCGCCACCTTGGCCACGATCCCCGGGGCGCTCACCCCAAGCTCCAGCCGCGCCGCCGCCGACACCCGACCGCTCATGACGGCACTCTCCACCACCGTCCGGTTGGCCACGGTGGTGGTGGTGGGGGCTGCGCTGCGACGCGTCATCAGCAGGGCCCCGATCCCCACCGCCACCAGCACTGCGACAACAATTCCGAGGATTTTCAGCTTCTTGCCCATGGCGGCTCCCGGTCCGCGACCCAATGGTCACGCGTGACCATCCTCCTAGTCACACCTGACCATTGGCGCCAACCCGGATCTCTCCGCCCTCACGGCAGCCGGTAGCGCACGCTGATCTCGGCGGCATCGGTTTCCAACCGACCGAAGTCGGGGCGACCACCATTTGGCACCACCGGTGCCACCGCGAAAAACAACGTGCGCTCGGTGCCAAAGAACACCCGGCTCAGCACCTCACCAGGGTCGAGAGGCGTTTCCGTGTGGCGCCAGGCGACGTCGTCGGGGGCCGCGGCACCCGCGCCATTCTCTGCCAGGGCCCGCCAGCCATCGACGTCCCAGATGAACAGGCGGGCACCGTCGCCACCATCGCCCGTGCCGCCACTGCTGAAGCGGGCGGCGACGTCGAGAATCTGCTCGTCACCATCGGTCCCGGCTGCGGCGAAGGCCGCCCCCATGACCTGTCCGGGCCGTTCCCCACCGCCGGCGTTGTAGAGCCAGGTCTCGGCGTCGCCGCCACCGCCGAACATCACATTGCGGTTGATGCGCGGCGAGTAGGCCATCGCGTGGTTGTGTCTCGCACCCGGCGATCCATCGAGTTCGACGTCGACAATGGGTGGCTTGGTCCACGCGGTGCCATCCCACTCCCACAGGTCATCGCACTCAGAACGGCCGTTGCCGCAGTTCACGCCGAAGAAGCCCGAGGCGAAGCCGCCAAAAAGGATCGTGCGGTGACGACGTTGATCCCAGGTGAGGGTGTGCTCGGCCCGCCCTGGAGGCGCTGGTCCAACCGGCGTCCGTTTCGTCCAGGCGGTGCCGTTCCACTCCCAGGTATCCGCGAGGGGGACCGGGACGCCAAATGGCTGCCCCGCAAACAGCACGTTGAGCCGCCTGTCGACGTCGAAGCTCATGGCACTGTTGAAGCGGGGATCTGGTCGACTCACCGCGTCGGTGCAACCGACGCAGGCCTCGGTCCAGCGGTTGGTGAACTGCCACGTATCCGATGAGACGGCGTCAAATGGGTTGGCGGCCAGGGATCCGCCAAAAATCGTCGTACCTCCAAGGGGTGACTCGGCGCTCGCATGGAGATGCCGTGCTGGAGGCGACGGCGGACACGGCGGGCGGAAACACAGAAGCGGGAAAAAGTTCGCGTCCTGGGCGAAGCCCGTGAACGCGGTCGGGGTGCCACCGCTCAGCCCACCAAACAGCAACGCTCCGTCGTCAGACGTGCTCACCCGGCCCTCGACCGTGGTGAGGCTGCCCGAGGTGCGCCAACGCTCGCCGAAGCGAAAAATGCTCCCGCCGCCGCCAACCAACAACACCTCTTGTCGCGTCGACGCGTCAAATGCCGCCGACACGCCGTCGCGCTCGGACGGTTGGGGGGCATCGACGAACTTCCGCCACGATGCACCGTCCCACTCCCAGGTATCGCGAGCGTTGAAGTGGCTGCACTCGAGGGCCGCACAAGGCTCGTCGGCGACGCCACCCACCAACACCACCCGCTGGCGCAACGAATCCCAGCTCATGCCATGACGGCGACGAACGCCGGGGTCGCCGTCGACTTCCGGGTCGGCGACGGCCTGGGCCGTGAAGACGGTCCCGTCGAAGGTGACGGTGTCGCCGAGGAGCGCGAAGAGCTGCCGGTCCTCGAATGGCAGGCTCTCATCGTCACAGCTGGAGGATGCAGCCGACAGGCCACCATGCATGACCATCACCCCCGCCGCGTCGTCGAAGACCATGGCGGCATCAAGGCGCGCGGTTGGCTTGGAGAGGGCACAGGCGCGGTCGGTGCACAGCTCGGTCCATGTAGCCCCATCCCATACCCACACATCGTTGCTCAGGCCGCCATCGTTGGTGAAGGCGCCGTCGATGACCCCGACGGTGTCGCCGCCGAAGAGGACCACGCCGCCGATGGCCTCGTCGTACGCCATGGCATGGGCCGCCCGTGCCGGTGGGGTGATGCAGCCACCTCCGGGGCATTGGCGCTGCCAACCCTGGCCGTTCCACTCCCAGGTCTCGTCGGACATGCCCGCGCCGGTGCGGCCGCCAAACACCACTGTTCGTCGACGAACCGGATCGTAGGCCGCAGCCAGGCGCTGTCGGGGCAATGGTCCCCCCACCGCGCAGCCTGCGTCGCAGGCTCGTCGCCATGACACGCCGTTCCACTCCCAGACGTCGTCAGCGCCACCCGCGCCGATGAGGACCGACACGCCCCGGGATGTGTCAAAAACCATCGCTGCCCCTTGTTGGGCAGGCGGCGAGCCATCGCCTTCGGGGTCCGCAACGGCGGGGGCCGTCCAGCGAACGCCGTTGCGTTCAAAGGTGTCGATGCAGGACGCGATGCCACCGCCAGCGCCGCAGCTGCAAGACGCGCCGCCAAAGAGGACCAGGCGACCACGGGCAGGGTCGTACGTCATCATGGGCAATTCGACGTCGGGGTTGGCTGTGCGCTCGGTGGCGTCTTGCCAGGTCGCCGCGCCGGTCGTTGCCGCTGTCACGCGGTCGCTGCGGGCGGCCTGGGGACCCAACTCGACGATGGCGCCCTGGGCGAGGTGCGGGGTGAAGAGGGCCCGGGACTCAAAGCGGTGGGGATTGACGAAAGCCGACCCTGCGACCTTGCCGCCCATGGTGGCCACCCACACGACGTCACGGACGCGGGCCCGCGGGCCTTCGTTGCCCGCCGGATCGATCTGGGAGACGAAAAGCACGGCCCGGTCCACCGGATTGAGCGTCAGTGAAAAGCTGCCGCCGCTGTCTGCGTCGACGTGGCTGACAGCATCTTCGGGGTCGGCGCCTTCGGCTTCGTAGACAGCCAGGGTCGCAAAGGGCTCGACTGCGGCATTGCCCACGACGGTGAAGCGCTTCTGGCCGGCGGTGGTGTCGGAACCCCACGGCGTGCGCGTGTAGACAATCGCATCGTCAACGTCGACGGCTGGTGCCGCCGGGGCGCTTGTGTCCAGCGTGAACGCCGGTGCCAGGACGCTGGCTGCGACTGCAACGTTGCCAACGCCATCGGTGACGTCGGCGCGGATGTCGCAATCGCCTTCCGGGAGCCCGGCAAGGCCATCGAGCCGCTCGACAAACACGATGCTGCTGGCGGTGTCACCGATGCGCACCATGTCGACTTCGACGTCGCCGCAGCGCACGAACACACGGGGCGCGGACCCAAGGGGTTCGCTGGTGATGAAGACCACCTCGATGACGCTGGCGGCACGGACATCGAGCAGGGCGTCGCCGCGCACGCTGACATCGGGGACGGTGCGGACTGAGGCCCCGCTCTGGATGGCTGGCGGTGTCAGGTCCAGTGTGATGAGGCCGATGGCGAGCGCATCAGAAATGTTGCCGGAGGCGTCGGTCAGCCTGGCCTCGACAATGTAGTCGCCGTCGACGTCGTCTTCGCTCATCGGGTGGAAGAACAGTTGGTCGGTACCATCCTGGTGATCGAGGACGACGGGAATCCCGCCTGCCAGCGGGACCATCTCGACGGTGGCACCGCCCACGGCGAGGCCTTCGGTGGTTTGAAAGGTCACGCCGATGGTCGCGTCAGGGCCAAAGAACGACGCCGCCACCGGGGGGTCTTGGGGGCTTGAGGCGTCGAAGATGACCGGTGCACCCAGGAAGGCCGGCGCCGAGAAATCAAAGACGATGACGCCACCGGCAAGGTCTGCCGCCAGGTTCTCGCTGCGGTCCGTCAGCGTGATCCGCACCGGGCTTGGCCGGTCCGGGGCCTCGGCGCCTGTCGCCGTGTACGTGAAGACATGGTGCAATGCTGCGGTGTCGCTGGCCTCTGCATCGACGGCAAAGACCGCGTCGGCGCCGCCGATATCCACGACGACGACCGGGTCCGAGAGCAGGGCTTCGTTCACGTCAAACGACAGCGTGAACGTGGTGCCCGTGGTGCCGCGTTCGGGGTCGAGGACGGGCACGCCAACCAGGGCAGGGGCGGTTTCGTCGAGGGCTTGTTGGGCGACACAGCGCCCACGACCGTCCTGGCAGACGAAGCCTGCCGGGCATTCGGCGTCGCTCTGGCAGCTGATGAGGGCACCGTCGGGAATGGTCGGATCGATACACGCCGACAACGCAGCGACGACGACCGCAGCGAAACGCGCGGCCCAAGAGCTTGAATTCAAATGCTTGGCGCAGCGCCAAGTATCTGAATAATCAGAACTATTCGACCACTTCGTGGTCGAGTTCAAGTCTTTGGCGCAGCGCCAAAGACTTGAATAATCGGGACTATTCGACCACTTCGTGGTCGAATCATCACCGCCATGTGACGGTGGCCGCGGAACTTCGGAACTGTTCATCATCACTCTGCTCCGGTGTCGGTGCTGCCGCTGCCCGCCAGGTTGTCCCAATCTGTGAAGGGAACCAGGCCGACGAGGCTGGCCCCTCCAAGGAGGCCCGTGCCCAGCAGAACCCAGGATGCCACCGCGGTGCCGACAATGACGTCTTGCTTGGCCCGCACGTCGCTCCCGCGCACAGGACTCTGTGTCTCGAGAGTGGCCGCAACAAACTGGTCGTGGTCGGCGACGGCGAGGCGGTTCATGACGAGGGCACCGAGGCCCGTCGCCACGGTGGCACCGGTGGCGATGGCGTCGGCCCAATAGACCCACACGGGCAGTGGTGGCGGATGCAGGCGTAGTGCGATGGCCTCGTCGACGCCACGTTTTGCCCCGGGCCTCAGTGGGATGTCGGCAAAGGTGCTCTCCACCAATGGCCCGACCGCCGCCAGGAACTCGCTGCCATCTGCGGTCTTGAGCCGTTGGGTGGCAGTGCCGACGACGCCTGCCGAACGCTGGTCGAGTCGCTTGATGCCGATGACCACCTCGTCGCCGAGGCGGGTGATGTTGCCGATGATCAGCCCGTCGACGCCGAGGGAGTCGGCGATCTCCGCCAGGCAGCTGTCGTCATCGCAGCCGACCATCTGCTTGCTCGCCTCGAGATCGAGCATGGCCTTGACCTCGTCCATCGACACCACGCTGACCCGCTGCAGTTTGCGCAGTTCAGCGACGAGGGCATCGGTGACAATCCGCGCGGTCCGCGTGTCAATGCCGTCAGCCTTGAGTTCGTAGACCGCCAGGCGCAAGGAGCGCGATGGAGCGATCGCTTCTGGACCAGCCGAAAATGCCGTCGCCGGTGTCGCCGCTGGCGTCGGCGTTGGTGTTTGAGGTCCCCGTGGGGCCGCTGCCAGAATGACGGAAATCGCGATGCCGAACATGCTGCGCCCCGAGGTGAGCTGATTTCGTCGACGATACCTTGATGGGATGACCCCTGCCAAACCCGGGATCGCCGACGCAAACGCCGTCGCTTCAACCAACCACGGTGACCCGCACAGCGCCATCGTCGCTGCGGACGACGTCGATCACGGTCGGCGCCAGTTCGCATTCGTTGGTGGTGCAGTTCACAAACGTGGTGCCGTCGTCGTCGACCACGCCGTGCTGGCTGTGGATGTGCCCAAACACATGCAGCCGGGGCCGCACCACCCGCACCCGGGCCCGCAGGTCGGCGCAGCCCGCGTAGCGGTCGTCGTGGGCCAGCTCGCCGTCGATGCCGTCGAGGACGCCGCGGCCGAAGCGGTAGGCGGCGACATCGTCGAGGATTCCCTGGGGCGGCCCATGGGTGACGAGGACGTCGGTGTCGTCGGCAATGCACGCCCAGCGCTCGGCGAGGGCCGGGCCCCGCGGGTGCATGAAGGCCCAATCAAAGTGCACGGGGGTCCACGGCGAGCCCCACCACCGGATCCCGTCGATGACCAGGCCCTCGTCGACGAGGATGCGCACGGCGGGAAATGCCGCCCGCATCCTGGCCAACACCGCCGGATGCTGCAGGCAGCCATCGTGGTTGCCGGGCACAAAGACCTTGAGGGAGTGGGGCTGGTCTGACACCCACTCGAAAAATCCCGCTACCTCGTCGACGTCGCCGCCGCGGCCGGCGTCACCCGCACTCAGCAGCACGTCACCGGGTGGCAGCACGAGCTCGTCGTGAAACTGGTGGGTGTCGGCGATGGCGACGACGCGCATGGATCAGCCGCCGAAGCCGCTGGGGGCGTCGGGCGCGGCGGTTGCGCCGCTGCTGTCGGGGAGCTCGGCGACGGTGGCCAGCCGCCAGCCGTCGTCGCTGCGGACCCAGCGCTCGGGGAGCTGGACAGTCTTCACCCCCATGGTCTCTTTGTCGACGTAGGTGACCACGACGATGACCTCGGCGGTGTCGTCGTCGATCATGGCCACGCCGGCGACGTCCATGTCCTGCATTTCGAGGTTGGCCAGGCGCGTGGACCAGACCTGCAGAAAGGGACCGCGCATCTCGGGGTTGACCCGCTGGGCGGCGTTTTCCAGCCGGCCCCAGCGCAGGTCGATGTGGTGTTTGGCGAGGTCCACCGTGAGGTCGTCGCGGTTGTACAGATGGCGCCCACAGCCACCCACCGCGCTGCCCCCGGCGACCACGCCAGACAGGGCCAAGACGACGACCATTCCACGAGACAACACGCGCACCATCCGGGGACCCTACCAGCCCCGGAGCCAAACGGTGGCGGCAGGGCCACAGGGATCGAGACTCGGCCCGGTGAATCGGGTACGATTGGTCATGGTTTCCATCACGACCCGTGTCGTCGCTTTGGTGTCGCTGTGCGCAGCGCTCCTGAACCCCGCCTGCTCCTGCGAGAAGGAGGTTCCTGCCGAGCCGGAGCCAGACCCGGGCTGCATCCTCGACAGCGACTGCGACGACGGCCTCGTCTGCCTGCGGGGTGGCTGCAGCCAGCCCATCGGCGAGGGCGAAGGGGAAGGCGAGGGCGAAGGGGAGGGCGAGGGTGAAGCCCCCGTCGGCATCCTGGTGGCCTTGCCCGAAGCGTCGGTGGAATTTGGCGCCATCCGTCTCGGGGTCCCTGTCGAGCGGGTCATCACCCTCAAGAACACGGGGGCGGCGCCCCTCACCGTCTTGCAGATGGTCATCGACGACAACGAGGCCGGCACCTTCCGCAGCGAGCCCAGCGGCCAGCAGAACCTGGTCCTCGACGTCAACGAAGAGCTTGGCGTGCTGCTGGTCCACACCCCCGACGACGGCGTGCCCGATACCGCCGAGCTGAAGGTGCTGCACACGGGGGACGGCCAGCTGCTGAGCGTCACCCTCGCCGCCGAGTTCAAGGGCGTGTCGACCATCTCTGTCTCTGACGAGCCCGCCGTCCTCACCCCCGACGACGACGTGGTCGACTTCGGCGATGTCCCCACCGGCGAGAGCCGCTCGGTGACCGTCTACGTCCGCAACGACGGCGCTGCCGACTCGGTGCTGACGGTGGCGTCCATGGCGGTGTCGCCCCAGACCGCCGGCATCAGCGCCGTCGCCAGCGCCCTCCCCCGGGTGTTGTCGTCGTGGGACGGCCTGTGTGGCACCCTGGGCGACTGCGGCGCCGGTGCCGTGGCCTGTACCGGGGGCGTCTGCGTCGACGGCGCCAGCCACCCCACCGACAGCGTCCCCGTGACCATCACCTACGCGCCGACGTCGGCTGCGGCCAACGAGGCGGTGGTCTCTTTCCGCCATGATGCCCAGGGCCTCGTGGACAGCAGCTTCGACATCACCGTGCGGGGTCGTGGCGTCGTCGGCCAGTTGGAGATTACCCCCGCCCAGATCGTGTTCGACGAGGTCTTCACCGGCACCACCGGCACCCAGCAGGCCACCGTCAGAAACGTCGGCGGCGCCGCCGTCACCCTCAACGGCGCCTCGCTGCTGTTCGCCACCGGCATCTTCGCCGTCCAGAGCCCCCAGGCCTTCCCGGTGGTCCTCGCGCCCAACGACGCCCTCACCATCGACGTGCGCTTTACGCCCGTCATCGCCGGGCAGTTCAACAACATCCTCGCCTGGGACATCGCCAACAGCAGCGACGATCCCCAGACCACCGTCGTCGGCAATGCGCGCCTGCCCCCCGTGCTGGGCTTGTACGACGAGGCCCGCGCGGCCATCGACGTCGACGCCGCCGGCCTCGACTTCGGCGACCTGTACGTGGGCCGCCAGGCGAGCCGCGAGATCCGCCTCGTCAACGACGGCGCCCCCGGCTCCACCCTGGCCATCCGCCGCATGTCCGTCGAAGGCCCCGCCTCGGGTCGCTTCGCCATCAACCCCGCGTCGTTCATCCAGACCCTGCCTGGCAACGTCAACCTGGAGCCCCACCTGGCCTTGACGGTCACCTACCTGCCATCAGCCCTGACGGGCTTTGACGACGAGGCCGTGCTCATCCTCGAGACCGACGACCCCCAAAACCCCGCCGTCGAAGTGCTGTTGAGCGGCCGGGCCATCCGCCCCGTCATCGTCGTCAGCACCACGGCGCTGGACTTCGGCCCGGTGCTGGTGGGCACCACGCCTTCCCCCACGCGCACCTTCACCATCCGCAACGACGGCGTGGGCCCCCTCGTCGTCAGCGATGTCACAGCCCCCGGCCTCGCCGTCTACACCCGCACCACGTCTGTGACCTTGCCCGCGGTGTTGCAGCCCTTCGCGTCCATGACGGCCACGGTCACCTACACGCCCGCCATCGCCAACGTCGTCGCCAGCAGCAGCCTTGAGGTGCGCAGCTCCGACCTCGACCGCGGCCCCGTCACGGTCACCATCACCGGGTCCTCCGGTGGCTGCCCGCCCCGGGCCAACGCCTCGGTGCAGGTGGTGGGCGACCAATGCATCTACAGCTGCCTCGGCGGCTTCCACGGCTGCGGCGATGCCTGCCTGAGCAACACCAGCCCCGACTCCTGCGGCACCTCCTGCACGCCCTGCCAGAACCGCAACAACGCCGTGCGGGGCTGCACCCAGGCGACGTCGACGTGCACCTACAGCTGCGACGCCGACGCCCGCGACCTCAACAGCAACCTCTCGGTCTCCCAGACCTCGGGGAGCGACGGCTGCGAGTACCAATGCCCCATCTTCCCGACGCGCGCCGAGACCTGTGACACCAACGACGAAGACTGCGACGGCCTCGCCGACGAAGGCCTCCCCGCCGATACCTTCGACCGCGCCGGCGGCAACGGCGTCAACACCAACGACGTCTGCACCGTGGCCGACGCCATCAACGCCGCTCCCGAAGGCGGCGTCACCACCATCAACGCCAACATCTACCCGATGCCCTCCATCAACGGCAACGACGAGGACTGGTACCGCGTCGAGGTCGACGAGAACGACGCCCTGTGCGTGCCCTTCTCCACCGAGCGCTACCGGGTGGTGTTTCGCCTCTCAGGCATCCCGGTGGGCAGCGACTACGACCTGTCGGTCCACCCCGACGACAACGGCAGCTGCGCCAGCAACGTCATCTCGGGCTGCGGCGGCTTCCTGAGTGGTGCCAGCGGCACGGGGAGTTGCGTGAGCGCCCGCAGCAGCAACGTCGACGACGGCTTCCACTTCGACTTCGACGGCACCTGCGCCTTCGACGACAACCGCTTCTTCCGCGTCCGCGTCCGCCGCTTCTCGGGCGGCGCCTGCGGCAACTACCAACTGTCGGTGGCCTTCAACAACCGCTGACCCGTGTCGTCGTCAGTGGCTGGCGCCGGCGTCTCCGCCCGCGGGGACGTGGCCGCCGTCTTCGACTTCGGCGGTGCCGTCACGACGGAAGAGCACCGTGTAGATGGGCAGGCCAGCGGCGAGGCGCTTGAGGGTGGCCATCAGTTGTTGCTGGCCCAGGCGCTGGACCTCCTCGTGGAGGGCCTGCTTGTGGGCGGCGTCGAGGCTGACGACGTCGTCTTGCAGGGCGAGGAACTCCACCAGCTGGGTGCGCAAAAAGCTCGCGACCTGGGGATGGTTCACGAACATCTGCTGGCTCCCCGTCGACGGCGACACCAGGGGGATGGTTGAAAACGTGTGCACGCCGCCGTCGACGAGGACGTTCAACACCGCCCCCTCCTTGTGGCCGCCGCCGAGGGCCACGTAGTCGGCTTCGACGGCCCCGTTCCAGCGGGTGTTGAAGTAGAGGCGGAAGAAGCTCTCCACGAGGAGGTCGCGGGTGCCGTACTCGGCGGCATGTTGCCATTGCAGACGCAGATGGCCGCAGCCGATGTGGGCGGGGTCTGAGACCATGATTTCCACCAGGGCCGGTCGCAGGGCCGCCGGTGGCGAGGTCAGCAGGCGGCGCCACTCGTGGGTGTGCCAGACGTTCTGCAGCACGTCTGTGAAGCGGGGGTCGTTGCGCAGGGCCTTGACGGTGGCGTTGCCCGCCGTGAGGTCCGTGTGGACGTAGAAGCGGCCGAAGGTGTCGAGCCGTCGTCGCAGCAGCTTTCCCACATGGACATCGCTCAAGGGCTTGCCCGTCACGCGCTCGAGGGCAGACAGGGCCAGCAGGAATTCGCCGCCGTCGCCGCCGGGGGTGCCGATGACGCCGGTGTCGTCGCGGCCGTCGACGCACGAGAGCCGCCCGTGCAGCAGCATCGCCGACATCTTCATGGTCCGGACGGCGAAGGGGTCGCCGATGTGGGCCCGGACCTCGTCGATGCCGAGGGCATGGCTGTCGGTGGGAACGGCGGCGGCGGGGAGGTGACGCAGCTGTCCTCGACGGTGCTGCAGGCGGCCGTCCCGGCTGGTGGTGTAGCCCATGGCCCGCCAGGAGAGGATGCCCCCCCGGAGGGCGGCCACCATGCGCAAGCCGCTCTCCTCGAGGCGCTTGGCGAGGGCCATCGACCGTTCGTCGCCGTGGGCAATGAGCACCAGGGGTTCGTCTCGGCCAAGCTGGGCCCGGATGGCGTCGAAGTCGGCGACGGGGACCCAGTCACTGCCGGGGATGTGCCCCATGGGGCCCGTCAGTTCATGCTCGGTGCGCACGTCGACGAGGCGTACCGAACGGCCCAGGCCGGCGACGAATTCCGCCGACACCAGCGGCGCCTGGGACGGCGACCGCTCCAGGGCGCTGAGCCAATTGACCCGGGCCAGGCGGACCGTGGGGGGCAGGACGCCGATGGGGGGGACCAGGGGATCGTCGCCACTGATGGCGCGGGTGTGCTCGGTATCGTTTGACATATGGGGCCCATCGTGCCCCGGGTCCCGGGGGTCCGTCGAGGTTGCACCATCACCCATGGAGACTGGACGGAGGGGCAGGGCGGCTGTCGACTCTTGTGCCTGCGGTCAAGACGGACGGCCAAAAAACTTGATTTCCGCTCTGGCTTTGTGCAACGTGCTGCACAGTTCGGGCGCTTTCGCGCTTGGATCGTTGACTGAACGGTCGCTCAAGCGGCCGTTTCGGGGCGCCCCGGGGGCTCCACCGCGGCAGGCGCGACGCTGCCGACGGCTCAGGGTTTCACCCCAATACTGGGTGTGAAATCAGGGGTTTCGGTGGCGCCGAGGCACGGGGAGGCAGGGATGACGCTTCGCGTCAGCTGCCCGGAGCGGAATCGTCCGTGTGGATGATTCCCCCACGAGTGAGGGAGTTCAGCGCCTGATGAAACACAAAGCGCATCTGGGAGCAACGACACACAAAACCGTCGTGATTGAGCAAGGGCTCATCCAACGTTTTGTCGATGCCCTCGACCTCGGTGATCCACTGTCGAAGGACCCCGAGGCTGCACGTGCCGCCGGTTTGCCCGGGCTTGTCCTGCCGCAAAGCGCCGCCGCGTCTCTTGGCGACTTCGCCCACTTCCTGACCCTCCTCGAGCTGCGGCCCAAGCAGGTCCTGCACTCGCGAGAGCATGTGCAGGTCTTTGTGCCTGTCTGCGCTGGCGACGAGCTCACCATCACCTCCACCCTGCGCGACTTGTACGAGCAGCAGGTGGGCGGCAACCCGATGGGCTTTGTCACCATCGACGTCACCGGCACGGCCAAAAAGGGCGAAGTGCGCTTCGAGGCCCAGCGGGTGCTGGCCATCCGCGGTGGCTTCCCACGACGTTGATCCTGCGTTGAACTTCTTCGGCGCCAGCCGAAGAAGCATCGAGACTTCTTCGGCGCCAGCCGCAGAAGCATCGGAACCTCCGGCGGCCTGCTGGCCGCTCCTACTTCTGACGCTCCTTTGGCTGGCGCCGAATGAGCTGATTGTGAGGGCCCCATGGCTCGCCTGTACTGGGACACCATCGAGCTCGGCGACCCCGTCGCCCCCCTGCAAAAGCCCGCCATCACCCGCGTGCAAATCGCCAAGTTCGCTGGCGCCTCCCTCGACTGGAGCCCCCTGCACCTCGACGACGACTTCGCGAAGTCCGCCGGCTACGGCTCGGTCTTTGCCCACGGCGCCACCTCGCTGTGCTTCGCCGTCGAGGCCGTGCAGCGCTGGCTGGAAAACGGCCGGGTCCTGCAGTCCACGGCGACGTTCCAGAAGCTCGTGTGGCCCGGCGACATCCTGACGGCCAAGGGCGTCGTGGTGAACCGCACGGAACACAACGGCGAAGCCCGCGTCGACATCGACATCTGGGCCGAGAACCAGAACCACGACATCGTCATGAAGGGGCAGGTCACCTGCCTGCTGTGGCGCAACGACAAAGAAGAGAAGAAGGCCAAGGGCCCCTGGCCCCAGGTCAGCCCCGAGACCGTCGCCGAGCGCCGCACCGCCAAGCCCGTGCCCCGCAGCGAGGCCGATGCCCAAAAGGCCCGCGTCGAGGCCGCCCAGGCCCAGCAGGCCCAGCAGGCCCACGCCGTCGAGCTCAAGAAGGCGCCCCGTCCCCGCCAGCCGGTGACGCCGCCGCCGCCGCCGCCACGGGCAGCGCCGCCGCCCCCCGCCAAGGCCCAGCCCGCCAAGGCGGCACCGCCGCCGCCCCCCGCCAAGCCTGCGAAGGCCGGCAAAGCCGCGCCGCCGCCGCCACCACCCGCCAAAGCGGCTCCCGCCAAGGCAGCCCCTCCGGCCAAGGCTCCGGCGAAGGCGCCTCCGGCCAAGGCTCCGGCGAAGGCGCCTGCTCCCGCCAAGGCTCCGGCGAAGGCGCCCCCCGCCAAGGCCCCCGCGAAGGCGCCGCCCGCCAAGGCTCCAGCGAAGGCGCCCCCCGCCAAGGCCCCCGCGAAGGCGCCCCCCGCCAAGGCTCCGGCGAAGGCCCCCGCCAAGGCCCCACCCGCCAAGGCGCCGCCGGCCAAGAAGCCCGCGCCCAAGCCCCCGGCCAAGAAGAAGAAGTGATCTTCGGCGGTGTCGGCGCCTGACGCGCCAGATCGACGGCGGCGCTTTGCGTCGCCGTTGTCGTTTGGGGCGTCTGGTTCACAGCTGTGGGCGGCCAAGAGGGGGCTTCGGGCGGCTCTGGGTCCGGTTCCTCCCCCAGCGGGGGAGGTCAGGAGGGGGCTTCGGGCGGCTCGGGCTCGGTCTGGGCAGGACGTCGACCTTTGGCTCGCCAAAATCCGTCCCTTCTGGAAAGACCTGACGTCGACGTGTTTTTGCGGGATCCGGGCATCAGCTCGCACCATCTGCCGAAAACACCTACATCCCGCGCCCTGCGGGTCAGTCAGACACCCGCCCGGCGCGGGTGGCGGAGCGTCCGATGGCCATCTCGATGAACCCCCAGAACCTCGTTGCCGCTCAAGCCTTCCTCAAGCAGGTGGGCATGGCCGTGGATCCGGCCTCGTCCCGCGGGGTGAAGGTCTCGGTCGAAGAGGCCCAGAAGGTCGCCACCGCCTTCGACGCCATCCCCGACGCCGCCACCAAGAAGGCCGTGGGCGCCGCCCTCCTGGGCCTGATCCAGATGGACCTCTTCGAGGTCCCGTCGAAGTCCGCCCGGGACGTCATCGCCAAGGTCGTCGGCAAGCCCACGGACCAGGTCTTCACCGCCCGCGACAAGGCCGACCTCGTCGGTGGCGCCAGCGTCAAAAGCGTGGCCGCCGCCACCATGGGCCTGCTCGCCAAGATGCCGAGCCTCGACAAAGCCCAGGTCGACAAGCTGATGGGGGCCCTCGACGGCATCCCCAAAGAGGCCAAGAACCTCGTCATGGCGGTGCTCAACCGCTCCAGCAAGGACGGCGAGGTCAAGTTCCAGCCCGATGCCCGGCCCACCTTCACCAAGGGCTACGCCAAGGCCGAGGCCACGTCTGAGGGCGCCGTCTCCAAGATGGAGGAGAACTTCGGCCAGAAGGCCGACAGCAACTTCGAGTACTTCGCCGCCCAGATGTCGGCGTCCCCCTACTTCGAGGACCGCATGGCGGCCCTCATGTTCATGATCTGCGCAAAGACCATGAAAGAAGTCGACGGCGACCTGAAGGACCTCGACAAGACCGTCCAGAAAGACACCAAGCGGGGCCCCAAGCCCACGGCGGGCTCGGCGACGGCGGTGGCCACGGGCCAGACCGGCCAGATCACCAAGGGCCCGGGCCAGGCCAGCAGCGCCACCCAGGATCTCCGCACAAGCTTCGAGTCCGTGGTGCAGTCCGCGGCCGCCCACCGCGCCGACGACGGCATCATCAGCCAGGGGGAGGCCACCGCCCTCGTCGGCAAGCTCGACGCCATCAAGCCTCCCGAGGCCAAGACCCTGCAGGCCGAAGCCATGGGCCGCGCCATCCTCGCCACCGGCGGTGGTGACCTCACCCCCGAGATGAAGCCCCTGGCGGATTGGGTTGAAAAGACCACGGGCAAGCCCCTGGCCCAGCTCGGCGACGCCAAGGCCCTCTACGAGGCCAAGACCCCGCTGGCGTCGACCATCGGCGGCTCGGACAAGCTCGAGAACAAGGTCGCGGCCTTCATCCTCGAAGGCGTCTTCGGCGACGGCAAAGCCCCCAAGATGCAGGCCGTGATGAAGGAGATGCAGCCCCTGTTCTCCGCCATGGAGCAGCAGGTGACGGGCAAGACCCTCTCCGAGGCCAAGCTCGAGCAGCCGAAGATGTCGCAGCACTCGGTCTCCGTCGAAGACCGCTTCAGCCGCATCGCCACCGCCGTCAAAGAAGGCAAGCTCCCCATCGCCGAGCTCGGCAACGCCGCCAAGAGCCTGGTGGATCGCCTGCCCATCGACACCGACAAGAAGGCCATGCTCGACGGCATCACCGCCGGGCTGACCTCCATCGCCGGCGACAAGACCCTCGACGTCAAGAGCGTCTTCGGCAAGGCCGTCTCGCCGCTGGTGGCCTCGGCCACCAAGGGCAGCGCCGAATTCGAGAGCCTGGTGGGCGGCGCCGTCGACCGCACCCGCAACGCGGTGTCCGAGACCCTCTACAACCAGCGGGACCTCGGCACGGCCCCCACGCCCGCCCAGGCCAAGGCCACCCTCGAGGGCAGCCTCAAGGAAGCCAAGGCGAAGGTCCTCGCCGACGCCAAGGCCGAAGGCTACGACGCCGCCCAACTCGACGCCCTCGGCGTGGCGTTCGAGAAGGAAGCAAACCCCCTGCGCACGGAGCTCGACAAGACCGGCAAGCTGCAGACCGTCGAGCCCCGCGGCTTCGACACCGACGCCGCCAACCCCACGGGCACCGACGAGAGCCGCTCGCGCCAGATCATGTTTGAGACCCTCAAGCTCAAGATGACGCGCCTGAGCGAAATGATGCAGGCCATGTCGAACATCCTCAACGCCGTCCACCAGACCGCCGAAAACGCCATCCGCGCCATCCGCTGATCGTGGTCGTCGCGACGACGACGACGACGACGACGACGACGACGACGAAAACGAGAACGACGACGAGACCCTCGGTCACCGAACAGACCTCCCGCCCGGGAGGTCTTTTCGTTGGCGGGTCCCACTGTCACGCTCACCCCATGGTGCGCCTCCATCGCCGACTGCTGCTCACGCTCGTGGCCCTCACGGCGTCGTCGTGTCCGGCGCCGACGGTGGCCCCACCACCGCCCGCTGAGGGCGAGGGCGAGGGCGAAGGCGAAGGAGAAGGCGAGGGCGAAGGAGAAGGCGAGGGCGAAGGCGAAGGCGAAGGCGAAGGCGAAGGAGAAGGCGAGGGCGAGGGAGAAGGCGAAGGCGAAGGAGAAGGCGAACCAGACCCCGACGCGGTGCCCTTTGTGGTGGAGGGCTTTGGCCGGGCCACCCGCGGTGGCTGGCAGCCCGGTCATGACGACGTCGTCGTCACCGCCTTCGACGACGACGGCCCGGGGACATTGCGGGAGGCCCTGCGCAGTGGTGGGCCCCGCGTGATCACGTTTGCCCGCAGCGGCACCATTGCCCTGCAGGCGCCCCTGCTGCTGCCAGCCAACGTCAGCATCGACGGCCGCGGCGTGACCGTGACCCTGCAGGGCAAGGGCCTGGTGCTCGGCGGCGCCGACGACGTCATCGTCACCCACCTCACCATCAGCGCCGTGTCACCCGACAGCGAAGACGGCCTGCAGATGGGGGCCCCCGGGGATCCCGCGGTGGGCGTCGTCGTCGACCACGTGACGTTCGTGCAGACGGGCACGGGCGGCAGCAGCAAGAACGTCGACGAAGCCGTCTCGATGGTGTTTGGGTCTCACGACGTCACCATCCAGCATTGTCGCTTCGAAGGCTGGGAGAAGGCCCTGCTTTTTGGCAATGGCGACGTGGGCGCCGACGTCGACGGCGCCATCACGGCCACCGTCCACCACAACGTGTTTCTGAACACCGGCCGGCGGCATCCCCAGGCCCGCTTCGGCACTTTCGACGTCACCAACAACCTGTTGTCCGATTGGCGCTTCTTCGACTCGCCGTTTGTGTCGCCGTTTCCCGAGTGCTTCGGGGCCCAGATAGAAGACAACGGTCGCCTCCGCTTCGAGGGCAACGTCGTCAGCCGTCAGAACCACACCTTCGACGACGCCCCCCTGGGCTTGTCCCAGGCCCACGATGTGAGCCGCTGCGAGTCCGGCGGCATCCTCGACGAGCGGGGGACATTTGTGCGCGGCGACAACGGCGATCCCGACCTGGCCTTCGGGGTCGGCTGTGCGGCGGGCAGCGTCGTCGACCGGCCGTACGACATGGGCGTCGACGTCGCCGACGAAGCGCTGGCGCTGGCGTTGCTGGCGGGTGCTGGCAATGGGCGTTGAGTCTCCAGCGCGCTATCACGCATCAGACATCAGACATCAGACATCAGAGACCAGACACCAGACTGACAAGAACCCGGGAGCCCCCATGCAGAGCGAACGACGTGACGACGACATCTTGTGGGCGGCCTTTGGCGAGACAGGCACCGAGGCCCAACGGCGCGCCGTCGTTGCTGCCTTCGCCCTCATTGCCGTCGCCGATGGCAACGCCAATCTCATCGAACTGGCGGCGTTTCGGAGCAATGTGGCGGAGTCCGCGGTCTTTGCCAGCGTGCCGGCCGAGACCTTGTGGCACGACTTCGATGAGCTCGTGAAACGCCTGCTGGAAAACCAGCCCGGCGCCCAGGCCGAAGCTGACGACCGTCTGCGGGCCGCCAACGACGCCGACAGCCGGCTGCTGGTCATCGCCGCCGCCCGGGCCGCCATCGTCGCCGACGGCACCGACGCCGACCGCGAGGAGGTCCTGATGGCCCACATCGCGCGCCTCGTGGGCAGCGAGCCCGCCTCGGCGTGAGCGGTCAGGGTTCGCGGCAGACCGACCCGTCGCACTCGAGGGTGTTTCCTCCCGTGGCCACGCACACGGGGGTGTCCTCAAACGTGAAGGGCGAAAGCTCCGGCGGGCAGGTGCCAGCGCCGCTCACGAAGCAATAGGACAAGCCCTGTTGGGTGGTGATGCACACCTCACCGGCGCCACAGCCGCGGGGGCCGGGGCCGACGACACAGCCCACCTGACGGGCGTGGCCGATGGTGGCGCAGTCATCCGCGGTCTGGCAGCGAGCGCCGGCGGCATCGATCAGACAATCCGCACCGTCACAGCGGCACGATGGGAGGTCGCCGAGGGCGTGCCGGCAGGTGCAGTCGCCCTCGCAGGCGACGCCAGCCTCGAAGGAGCGCACCGCGGCACGGCTGCCAGTGCAGGTGCCCGGCAGCTCGCCGCAGGCACAGGCATCGGCGTCGCTGCCGCCATCGCACGCGCAGGCGGCATTGGCGCAGCCGTTGTCGTTCACCACCTCGCAGGTCGAGGTGGTGTCGGGGCACTCGAGGCTGCCGTTGACGCACAGACAGACGTCCGTCCTGCAGAACTCGGTGTCGTCGACGGGATCGAAACAGGCGCACAGCAGGTCGCCCTCGTCGGGGTCGCTGCAATTGAGCAGATCGACGGGCTGGTCGCCGCCGCCGAAGAAACCGCCGTTGATGAGCCCGCAGCCTGACAGCCACCCGGCCATGGCCACCGTCGCCACGGCCACTGCCGTGGCCCATCCGTCACGGCGCGTCATTGCTGCCCCCAAACACCAGCATGCCCACACCGATGGCGGCCACGACGACGCCGCCGACGTAGCCAACCGGCCCCACGAAGTCGACAGGATCGACCCGGCCATTGAACGACGTGGGTGACAGCCCATCCACCAGGCCACCCACCGCCAGCAGGGCCACGCCGCTCGACAAGACGATCCACGGTGTGGCGCTGCCGCCGCCACCGGCGTCGGCACCAACAGCCGTCGGCCCGGCTGGCGTCGACGTGGGGGATTCGCCGGTCGCCCCCATGCGGGCCACGAGGGGTTCAGCGAGGACCTTGATGCGGGCGGGGAGGGCCGCGGGCAGACCACCGATGCCGTCGGACTGCACCGTCACCCGGCTGATGGCCTGGGTGGTGGCGCCGTCGAACAGGTTCAGGTTCATGACGACGAGGCTGCCAAGGGTGCCGACGTCGCCAAAGACCACGTAGCGGGCCCCCATGGCGCCGGCGAGCTCCGCCAGACAGCTGGTGTCGGTGCAGCCGATGGTCTGTCGTTCTCCCTCGAGCTCGGCGAGGCGACGCACTTCGGCAGCGCTGATGACGTCGAGGCGCTTGTCGGCTGACAACTCGACAATGATGAGGCCCGCGATGGTGGCAACGGTGGCTGCATCAAAGGCTGCCGAGCTCGGCTGAAGGACCAGCACCCGTTGACGTTCCGGTGGCGCCGCCGCCACCGTCGGAGCGGCAGCCCCTGGGGAGGGCGACCTCTCGCCGACCAACGCCGTGGCCCGGGTGGCGCCGACGAGAGCGAAGATGATGAAGCAGGAAACAATGCGCACCGCAGGGTGGTACCCCATCGGGCTGCCGTCGTCGTGTGGTGATCGCCGTGGTGACCAATTCGGGGCGCAGGTCAGGGGCGGGGATCAAAGGCACAGGCCGCCTGCACGAGGGTGTCCAGGGCCCCCATGATGCGGGCCGCCCGGTCGGGGAGCCACGCGTAGCGGGCTTCGTCCATGTAGAGGTCGCGGTTGACCTCGACCTGGATGGCGTGGATGCCCCGCGAGGGCCGGCCGTGGTGGCGGGTGACGTAGCCGCCCATATAGGGGTCGTTGGGGCGCACGGCGAAGCCCAGGTCGGCGAAGTGCCGTTCCACCAACCTGGACAAGCCTGGAGCGCAGGACACGCCCCGCACGTCGCCGGGGACGATGTCGGCCCGGCGGGCCCCGGGATCGATGTGCCCCGGGCGGCCCTGGGACGGCATCGAGTGGACATCGAGCAGCACGGCGTAGCCGAAGCGGGCGCGACGCTCCTCGAGGAGGGCCTCCAGGGTCTCGTGGTAGGGCGCGTGAATCCGGCTCCGTCGACTCGCCACCTCGGCGACGGTGAGGGGACGACGCAGGACAGCGGCGCCATCGGTGGTGGTCCGCCAGCACAGGCCCCGCGCCGACGGTCGCGCCGGCCGCGCCACGTCGGGGCAGACGTCGCGGTCGACGTCGTCGGGGGCGCGGTTGATGTCGATGACGTAGCGGCTGACGAGGGCCTCGATGACCCAGACGCCGTGCCGCTCGACGCCCGCCACCAGTTTCTCGACGTGGAGGTCGGCGTCGCGCAACAAGGCCGCTGGCGACAGCGCCAACAGGGCGGCGTCCTCGGGCGGAATGTCGGTGCCGGCATGGGGAACGCTCACCACCACCGGCGTCAGGGCGACGTCAGCAGGGGGGCGATGCAGGCGGAAGGTCGACGACGTCACCTGCGCCAATGTAGCAGGTGGCGCGCCAGGGACCGACAGGCTTTGTTCGCCGGGGCCCCGAGCCCCGCCCGCCCCCCGCCCCGGTGCGCCTGTGACCCGCCGCACAGGGGGCCTGAACGGGGCTGACACATGTCGTGTCGTATCCCACCTGTGGTCCCGGGATGTCAGGCAACCTCGGCGCTGATGCCGTAGATGGCGAGGGGCTCCTTGCGCCCCCGCACGGGGACAGTGCCGAGGGCCACCAGGGCGATGCCGTCTTTGACGAGGTCGGCGGTGGCCCCCGACAGCAGCGTGCGGCGCTGGTGCTCCTTGGTGAGGGCCTCGAGGCGGGAGCCGACGTTCACGGTGTCGCCGATGACCGTGTACTGCATGCGTTTGGGAGAGCCGATGTTCCCGGCCACGAGCTCCCCCGTGTGCACGCCGATGCCGATGCGGATGGCCGTGAGGCCCATGCTGGCTCGCCGGCTGTTCAGCTCGTCGAGGCGACGGCCCATGGCCTGGGCGCAGGCCACGGCGGCCCTGGCGTCGCTGGCCAGGGTTCCCTGACTGACGGGGACGCCAAAGACGGCGAGGACGGCGTCACCGATGAATTTGTCGAGGACGCCGCCGTGCTCAAGGACGCAGTCCACCATGATGGTGAGGTACTCGTTCAAAAACGCCACCACCTCTTCGGGGGACAGGCGTTCGGACATCTCGGTAAAGCCGCGGATGTCGGAGAACAGCACCGTCGCCTGACGACGTTCGCCGCCGAGGGCCACCCGACCGGACAAGATCTCGTCGGCGACCTGTTTGGTGACGTAGCGGCCAAAGGTCTCTTTGAGCAGTTCCCGCTGCTGCAGTCCCTCAACCATGCGGTTGAACTCCGACGACAGGCGACCAAATGTGTCGAGGGCGTCGATGCGGGCCCGGGTTTGCAGGGAGCCATCGCGCACCTCGATCATGCGATCGCGCAGGTGGCCGATGGGCCGCGACACCGACGCCAGGATCCCCGTGATCTGGTGGACGGCCATGGCGACGTAGAGCACCAGCATCACGGCCGCCGCCGAATGGCTCGGGTTTTTTCCGAAGGTCAGCACGAGGTAGCCGAGGGTTGGCCAGCAGATGCCCAGGGTGGCCGTCAGCAGCATGAGGTGGTGCCAGGTGGGGGTCAGGTCGACGTCGTCACCGAGGTGGTCGAGTCGCCCCTCGGGCAGCAGCAGCGGCGCCAACTGCCGCACCACCAGCCAGCGCAGCGCATAGGCGTGGGCTGCGCCCGAGATGACGGCCACCGCCAGGCCGCCGGTCAAAAAGACCCCCCACGGCGCCCAGACACCCCGATGCCCGTCGGCGGCCACGGCAAAGGCGATGGCGACGACGACGCCGAAGGCAACGACGACGCCAAACACCCGGTGGGGCAGGCGCAGGGCCCGCACCACGTCGGCGGGATCCAACCGCGCAGGCGCGGTCCCGGCGTCGAGGGCCTGTTGCAGCCGCTTCATGGGACGGCTGACAAGGACCGCGGCGGGGAAGGCCACCACCAAGAGCACGGCGCTGTAGACCACCACCCCGAACGCCAGGGGGCGACCGATGTCGCCGTTTTCGTCCACGCGGAAAAACAGGGCCAGGCCCGACCCCATCACGCCCACCACCAGGGACAGGCGGGCCCACACCTGACGCCAGCCGGCCAGTCGCGGCGCTGGCGGCGCTTTTGTCGTCGTCGTCGTCGTCGCCGCCGTCAACGCCGGTGGTGTCGTCGTCATCGCCTCGGTGGACGGGGGAGCAGGCATGGGCACGGACCCTCGGGGTCAGACGGGCTGGCGACGGGCGGCGGGGTTCTCCCCGACGATCTCGCCATTCTCCCACAGATAGAAGCCCCGGCCCGACTTCTTGCCCACATGGCCCAGGGTCACCAGACGGCGGAGCAGACGCGGGGCCCGGAAGCCATCGGTGCCGAGCTCGGCGAACAGGCCTTCGCTGATGTTCAGGCGCACATCGAGCCCCACGAGGTCAGACAGGGCCAGGGGCCCCATCGGATGGCCGTAGCCAAGCTTCATGGCGGCGTCGATGTCGGCGGCGGAGGCGACGCCCTCCTCGAGCATGCGCATGGCCTCGTTGCCCAGGCAGATGCCCAGGCGGCTGGTGGCGAAGCCGGGGGCGTCGTTGACGGTGATGGCGGTCTTGCCCAGGCGCAGGGCCAGGGCCTGGGCCGTCTGCAGGGTTTCTGTCGACGTCAACGGGCCCCGCACGATCTCGAGCAACTTCATGATGTGCACGGGATTGAAGAAGTGCAGGCCGATGACGGCGTCGGGGCGTTTGGTGGCCGCCGCGATGGCCGCGATGGACAGCGACGACGTGTTCGACGCCAGCATCGCCCCCGCCGGCATGAGGGCATCGGCTTCGGCGAACAGGCGCGCCTTCAACTCCAGGCGTTCGGGGATGGCCTCCACCAGCAGTTGGGCCCGGGCCAGGGGAGCCGTCGTCGTCGAGGTCTCCAGACGGGCCAGGGTGGCGTCGCGGTCTTCAGCCTTGACCTTGCCCTTCGCGACGCCTTTGTCGAGGTTCTCCACGATCTTGGCGTGGCCGGCTTTGACGACGTCGGGGTTCAGGTCCACCAGGGTGGTGTGGATGCCGGCCTGGGCCAGCACCTGGGCGATGCCGTGGCCCATGGTGCCAGCGCCGACGACGACAGCGGTTTCGATGGGGGTGCTCATGGGGACCTCGGTGGTGGCGGGGATGGCGCGGTGACGTGCCACATCGGCGTGGCGCTGGATAGCCGCATCCACCGGCCGCCGTCGACGCCGGCAGCCGTCAACGGTACGACAGGGAATGGCGAGCGAGGTCACCGAGAAGGTCGACGGCTGGTGGGATACCCCCGACCGCGAAGAGCAGCGACGACGAGGGCTCCGTTGGCTGGCGGGGCTGCGCTGGTGGGCAGCCACGGGCGCCATGGTGGGCGTGCTGGTCACCATCGCCCTGTCCTGGGACTTCGTGTCGACGCCGGCCATTGTGGTGGGCCTCGTCACGATGGTGGCCGTCAACGGCGTCCTGTTGTGGCGGACCCGGCAGGACACTGCCGTGGGCCGCAATGAATTGCTGCTGCACGCCGCCGTCGACCTGTTCATGCTGACCTGGCTGCTGGCGTGGTCGGGTGGGGTGCAAAACCCGTTGTCGGCGGCCTACTCGTTCCACGTGGTGCTGGGCGCCTTGCTGAACGGTCGACGGGGGGCGTTGTTCTCGTCGGTGGCGAGCCTGGTCTGCATGATGACCTTGTGGGGCCTCGATCAGGTGCAGCTGTTGCCGATGCCCGCCCTGCGCAATCCACCGGCGTTGTTGTGGGCCATCGCCCTGGTCACTCTCGTCGTGGGGCTTGGCTATCTCGCCCTTGTCACGGCCGAGCGCAGCGCCCGGGAGCGCGAGACCGCCAAGGTCCAGCAGCAAGACGCCGAGCGGGCCCTGGGGCTGCTCCTCGAGATGCTGACGGCCCTGCGGGTGGGCGTCGACGTCCAGGACCGCGATGGGCGCACCCTGCTCGAAAACGAGGGCAACCTCGCCAAAGATCCGTCGGCGGCAGCCGCCATCAAGCGGGCCCAGGCCACCCTCGACGCCGAGCCCACCATCGCCGATGGCCCCGCTGTCGATGGCAAGAAGGCCCGCCGCACCACCGAGCGGTTCATGGTGGCTGGTCCCGACGGGGAGCGGGTCATCGAGCTGGTGGGTTTGAAGCCCTCCCACCCCCGGGTGAGCCAGGCGTTTTTGACGGTGGACCGCACCGAGAGTCTGCTGGTGGAGCAACGTCACGTGATGCTCGAGCGTCTGGCCACCCTGGGGCGGGCCATGCAGGGGGTTGCCCACGAGCTCAACACGCCGCTGACGACGATGCAGACCCTGGCCAAGGACCTCCGCGCGGCCCTGGCCGCCACCGAGCTGCCAGCCAATGTGCGGGCGGACGTCGAGGAGAGCCTGGAGCTCATCATCGAGGAGACCCGTCGCTGTCGTTCCCTGACCCAGTCGCTGTTGTCGACGGCCAACGAGAGCGGCCGCCGGCGGGGCCTGCGGGCGCCGCTGTCCGAGGTGGCGCGCCGGGCGGTCAAGATGGTGGGCAGCGGCGACGGCGCCGTCCTCGTCGACGAAGACAGCCTGCAGGTGGTGGGCGAGGTCGACGCCGATCGGGTGCTGCAGATCTTGATGAACCTCGTCCAAAACGCCCTCGCCGCCAGCCAGGAGGCCCCGGGGCCGGGGCCCCGGGTCACCGTGTCTGCCCAGGTGGCGGGAGGATTGGTGCGGGTCCAGGTGCGGGATCGCGGCGCCGGCGTGCCGGAGTTTGTGCGGCAGCGCCTGTTCGAGCCGTTCGTGACCACCAAGAGCGAGGGGACGGGGCTCGGGCTCTACACGTCCCAGCAGCTGGCCCGGGAGCTGGGCGGATCCCTGGATCTTCGTTCAGCAGTCGAGGGGGGCACCATCGCCGAACTCACCCTGCCCAGCCCCAAGGGCCCCTGAGGGGCCCTGGGAGGCTCTGGGGGGCCCTGGGAGGTTCTGGCAGGTCGTTTGGGCCCGTGGGGGCAGACGGCGGTGAGCACAAAGTCGGTGCTGGACGCACGTTTCCCCACCCAATGTTTCATGGAGAGACACTTTTCGTGATCATACGGGGGGTTGCTCGTTAGACTTCAAGTATGTCCGAGGTGCGATCAGGCCGGATCGTGGCTGTGGGTGGCGGCAAGGGGGGCGTCGGGAAGACCTTGGTCTCGACGAACCTTGCCCTCGCCCTGGCGGCGCGTGGCCAAAAAGTGCTCCTTGTCGACGCCGACCTCGGCGGTGCCAACGCACACACTGTTCTCGGCGTCGCCCCACCGCTGGTGACCCTGTCCGATGTCGTCAGCCGCCGGGCCAGCCTCGACGACGTCACCGTCAGCACGCCCTATGAGAACCTCCGCTTCGTGTCGGGTGCCCTCGACGACATCGGCGTCGCCAACCCCAACCACGCCGCCAAGATGCGGCTGTTGCGTCAGCTGAGCCATGCCAGTTGTGACGTCGTCATCCTCGACCTCGGTGCCGGCACCGCCTACAACACCCTCGACTTCTTCTTGATTGCCCACCTCGGCATTCTCGTGGTGTTGCCCGAGCCCACCAGCATCGAAAACGCCTACCGCTTCTTGAAGGCCGCGTTCCTGCGACGCATGGCGGTCATCGAGAAGGCCTACGGCATCAAGGACCTCGTCGACGAGGCCCGCACCCAGCGTGGCCCCCGCAACCTGCACACGCCGGCGGAATTGCTGCGGGCCATCGCCGAGCAGAACCCCGACGTGGGCCGGGTCGTCTACGAACAGATGAGCCGGTTCGTGCCACGGCTGGTGTTGAACCAGGCCCGCAAGAACACCGACGACGGCATCGAAGACGCCACCGTCGCCTTCGACATGGCCAGCGCCTGCAAACGCTTCCTCGGCCTGCGGCTGGACGTGCTGGGGGTGTTGCCCGACGACGACGCGGTGCGCCGCGCGGTCCGCTTGCGTCAGCCCCTGCGGGTGGCCGCCCCCAATGCGCCCATCGCCCGGGCCCTGGACACCCTCGCCGAACGGGTGCTGCTGTCCCCCATCGACGTGGAGGGCTCATGACGTCCACCACCATCGACCTGGACCATCTGCCCGAGCGTCCCCGGGGGGCCGACACCTGGTACGAGGTCCTCGACGTGAGCCGCACCGTCGACGCTGCCACCCTGGCGTTGGCCTACGACCGGGCCATCGCCCTGGTCGAGGGTCGGCACCTCGGCGGCTATTTCCTCCTCGATCCCGCCGCCATCGCCGTGGCCCGCCTCGACATCGAGGCCGCCTTCGCGATTCTCGGCGACGAAGATCGCCGCCGGGCCTACGACCGGTCTCTTGACGGCGACGACGCCGACGGACCGGTGGTGCCGGCGCCGGCGCCGTCGACGCCACCGTCCACGCCTCCGTCGACCCCGCGGCCGTCGTCGTTGCCGTCGTCGTTGCCGTCGTCGTCGTCGTCGTCGTCGTCGTCGCCACCGCGCACGTTGACGCCGTCTCATTCGGGGGTGCGCTTCCTGGCGCCCACGGAGGCCGCCGGCGAGAAGCCCGCGGGAGACAAGGAAGTCACCGCCCCGCGTTCATCGGCTGGCGCCGATGAAATCAGCAGCCCCGGTGTGGCCCGCCGGGCAGGGGGCATCGCCTTCGCCGTGCCCCAAACCGACGCCTTCAGCACGTCGCCGCCGACGGCTGCTGCTTCGACGCCGCCGACGGCTGCTGCTGCTGCGTCGACGGCGCCGCCGGCAGCTGCTTCGACGCCACCGCCGCCGGCCACCCTGGTGCCCACCGCCACCGTGCTGCCCCAGGCGGTGATGCCGCCACCGGTGGCCACGAAAACGTCGTGGTCGCCCCAACCACCGGCGGCCCCGCGGCCGACGTCGTTTGTGTCGTCGAGCACCCCCCGGCGCATCGAGGTGCCCAACACCGCGACGCCGACGCCGCCCCCGGGGATCTTTTCCCTCGACGGTGAGGTCAATGGCCAAACCCTGCGGCGCCTGCGGGAGGCCCGGCGCCTGACCATCGACGAGCTCGCCGAGGCCACCAAGATCCGCCGCCCCTACCTGGCGGCCATCGAGGAGCAGGACCTCGACGCCCTGCCGTCGCGCGTCTACCTGCGGGGCTTCCTGACCCAGATCGCCCGGGTCTTGCGGGTGGACAAGCAGAAGCTCGCCGACGGCTATCTCGCCTTCATTGCCCGTTTCGGGCGCTGATCGCCGCCAGCCCGCACCAAAAGCATCAAGACTTTCGGTGGGTCCCGGTCGTCTGCTACAACCGCCCCATGGCACAGCCCATCGACACTCCCGAGCGCGCGATCCGTCTGGCACGCACCATCGCCTCGGACATCTCCCTCTACAACGAGGAGAAGATCTTGCGCGGTCTCACCGAGGACAAGCTCTTCACCGAGCTGGCAGACGAGATTGAGGAAGGCCGCGAGCTGTACCGCACGCGCGTCGCCACCGAGCTCTTCGACCGCACCAACTTCTTCGACCGCGCCGTCGTCGACATCATCTTGAAGTCCAAGGGCCACGTGAAGTCGAAGATCTGGTGACCGTCATCAGCGATCCCGTCGACGCCAGCGTCGACGGCGGCAGCGACCCCGGCGACGGCGACGACGACACCCTCTCCCTCGTTGGTCCCCGCCCGGTCGGGCCCCCCCCACCAGACAGCATCCTCGACCTCGCAGTGCCCTTCGGCAGCGGCGGGCGCTTGGATACCGTCGTCACCGCCCTCACAGAGACCGCCGCCGAAACGGCGCGCCTGTCCCGCTCACGCCTCTCCCTGCTGGTGGCCGAGGGCCGGGTCACCGTCAACGGCGCCGTCGTCAGCAAGGCCTCCCACAAGCTGCGGGGGGGCGAGCGCCTCGTCATCCGGGTGCCGCCACCCTTGCCCACCACCCTGGTGCCCGAGGATCTGCCGCTGGTCTTTGTCTACGACGACGACGACCTCTGCGTCATCGACAAGCCCGCCGGTCTGGTGGTGCACCCCGGGCCCGGCCATGAACAGGGCACCGTCGCCAACGCCATGTTGTTCCGGTTTCCGTCCATGAGCGTCGGCGGCGAGCAGCGCCCGGGCATCGTCCACCGCCTCGACAAGGACACCTCGGGCCTGCTGTTGGTGGCCAAGAACGACGACGCCCTCCGGGGGTTGGCGGTGCAGTTTGCCTCCCGGACCGTCGAGAAGCGCTACCTCGCCTGCTGCCTGGGAGCCCCCGGGGCTGTGGGGGCATGTGTGTCCATCGTGACCGGTCATCGTCCCGGCGACGTCGACCGCCGCCGCTTCACGACCCGCATCCCGCCGCCCGACGTCGACCGCCCGGGCACCGTGCGCCTGGCCCACACCGACGTCGTCACCCGGGCTGTCCGTGACGGGGTCGCCGTCGTCGACGTCACCCTGCACACCGGGCGCACCCACCAGATCCGGGCGCACCTGGCGGACCGGGGCCATCCCCTGCTGCAAGATGCCCTCTACGGCGGCGCCAACGCCGACAAGGGCCTGGTGGCGGGGCCCGTCCGTGACGCCGTGCAGCGCCTGACCCGGCAGGCCCTCCATGCCGGGGTCGTTGGCTTCACCCATCCCCGCACCGGCGCCCGGGTGCGGCTGGAGGCGGCGCCTCCCCAAGACCTGGCCGACATCATTGCCGCCGTCTCGCGGTCGTCCTGACCGCCGTCGCGCGGTCGTCCTGACCGCCGTCTCGCGGTCGTCCTGACCGCCGTCTCGCGGTCGTGCTGACCGCCGTCTCGCGGTCGTGCTGACCGCCGTCTCGCGGTCGTCCTGACCGCCGTCTCGCGGTCGTCCTGACCGCCGTCTCGCGGCCATTGCCGGCGTCGTCCGATCCATGAGGCGCCGCTCAATTTCGTCAGCGACGGTGCGTCGGGGTACAGTCAGTGGGTGATATCCCGCTCTCGGAGCGACGGTGCCCAAACGGTCACCGCCCAGCTCCCCATCCCTGAACACATCGGTCGTTTCCAGGTCCTGGACCGCCTGGCGACGGGGGGTATGGCTGAGGTCTTCATCTGCATCGAGCGGCAGTTGGCGGGCCTTGAGCGCCTGATCGTGGTCAAGCGCATCTTGCCCCACCTCGCCATCCACGACGCCTTCGTCGAGATGTTCCTCGCCGAGGCCCGCTACGTGGCCCGCATCAACCATCCAAACGTGGTGCAAATCCACGAGCTCGGCGAAGACTCGGGCCTGCCGTTTCTGTCGATGGAGTACGTGGCCGGCTGCTCCCTGCGGGACCTGCTGGTGGCAGCCATCGAAGCCGGTCAGCCCATCCCCGTCGGCGTCGCCGTGGGCCTCGCCATGCAGGCCGTCGCCGGCGCCCACGCCGCCCACGAACTCACCGACAGCCACGGCAAATCCCTCGGCCTCGTGCATCGAGACATCTCGCCCCACAACCTGATGGTCACCGCCGACGGCCACGTGAAGCTCCTCGACTTCGGCATCGCCAAGGCCACCGAAGCCACCGGCCTCGACAACACCCGCACCGGCGCCCTCAAGGGCAAGGTGCACTACATGGCTCCCGAGCAGTGCAAGCAGGAGCCCCTTGACCGCCGCGCCGACGTCTTCGCCCTCGGCATCGTCGCCTGGGAGCTGCTCGCCAGCGAGCGCCTGTTCAAGCGGGCCAGCGAACTCGAGGCCATGCAGGCCATCGTCAACGGCGACCTGCGGGACCTGCGCGCCATCCGCAAAGACGTCCCCACCGTCGTCGTCGCCGCCGTCGAGAAGTCCCTGCAGCCCAAGAAGGAGGTCCGCTTCCAGACCGCCGAGGCCATGAAGAAGGCCCTGGCCGATGCGTCGCGGGGCCTCGACACGTCCACCGAAGCCATCTCGGCCTTCTTGAAGCCGCTGCTCGGCAAGAAGCTCGACGAGCGCCACCAATCGTTTCTCGAAGCCGCCCGCAAGCCCCGCCCACCACGGGACCTCGAGCCCCAAAAGACCGGCACCTATTCGCGGTCCTTTGCCAGCGACAACGAAGGCGATTCCACCGTCGCCGACAAACCCACCCAACGGGTGGTCATCGACGGTGGCGAAGGCGTCGAGCACCCACGCCTCACCGAATTCGACGACCTCGCCGACATGGCCACCGTGCGGCAGCGGGGGTTCCCGGCCGAGGGTCCAGCCCCGGGGGACACCGGGCAGACATCGTCGTCGTTGCCGTCGCTGCCGGCGCTGCCCGGTCGTCGTCGTCGCCCGTCGTGGGCCTTGCCGGTGTTGGTGGCAGGCCTCAGTTGCGCGGTGGTGACAGCGGCGTTGCTGGTGGTGCCCCGTCTGCGCGGGCCCGCCGTGAGCGGCACGCCCCTGGTGTTGGCCTGGCCGCCGACGGTGTCGCCCGTGGCGTTGCAGGACGAACTGCAGGTCCTTGATCGCCTGCTCGAAGAAGCGACGGGACGTCCCATCGAGATTCGCCTGCAGCCGACCTACGACGCCGTCGTGGGCTCCTTGAAAGACGGCAGCGCCGGCTTCGGCATCTTGCCGCCGTTTCTGTTTGTGTCCGCCCGTCGGGAGATGCCTGGCCTCGTGCCCCTCGCCACCAAGATGGTGGATGGCTCCTCGGGGAGCGACGGCGTCATCTTCGTCCGCGAGGACAGCGACGTCCGCGAGTTGAAGGATTTGAAGGGCAAGACCTTCTGCTACCCCGACAAGAAGTCCACCACCGGCTACATGCTGGCGCGGGCCAAGATGCGCGAAGCCGGCCTCGACCCCGACGTCGACCTCAAGGCCCACATCTCGGGGAACCACACCCAGGTCCTGCAGGACATGACCGCCGGTGTCTGCGAAGGCGGCGCCACCTATTCGGGGGGCTACCTCGCTGCGGACCGTGCGGGCATTCCGGTGGGCCGGATGCGCCAACTCGTCATCACGGGTCGTTCCCCCCAGGACATGGTGGTGGCGGCCCCCACGACGTCGTCGGCGGACCGCGCGGCCCTCGGCAGTGCCTTGTTGGCCCTCGATCCCAAAAAGAGCCTTGGCCAGGAAACCATCGGGACCCTGGAGCGGGTGTCGGGCTTCGCCGTGCCTCGCCTGGCGGACTACGAAGCCCTCGAGAAGATGCTGCCCTGAGGAGTCCCCCAGGTGACTCGCCTCGGCGACAAACCCGAGCCGGTTTCTCTGTGAGGGTCGTGCCAGGTGGGGCCGTGTACGACGACGTCAGGCAACGTCGGTCTCGCGCCCACCTCGTCGCACACGGATTGTTGCTTCGAGCGACACGCCATCTGTAGCGCGCTAGGAAGGGCCATGCGCCTCTTTCCCTTCGCCCTCGTCACCGTCCTCGCCGCATTGCCTGCCCAGGCGGCCACCGTCCGCTTTCTCGGCACCGTCAACGCGGCCTGGGAGAACCCCGCGAACTGGGACACGGGCGCGTTGCCCGGCGCCGTCGACGACGTCATCGTCGCTGCCATACCGGCGCGACTGGTCACCGTGCAGCGGGTCACCAGCCTGACCACCAACAGCAACGTCACGGTCAGTGGCCCCGCCGCTGAACTCACCGTCACCCGGGTCACCAACACGGCCTCGGCCATCGTGGTGGAGGGCGGGGCCCGGGTTGTGGTCCGGCAGAACATCGTCGGCCGCGTTGAAGCCTTCGTTGGTGAGGTGGTCCTCGAAGGGCAGGCCTCACTGAATTACCGCAGCCAGGGCGGCGAAGACACCCTCCGCATTCGCCCCATCATCGGCGGCCTGGTGGACTTGAGCGGTGTCGCCAGTCGCGTGGTCCTCGAGCCCGCCGGCGGGCCCGGCCTTGTCGTCAACAACGGCGGCATCCTCATCCAGACCCTCGAGGTCGGCGTCGCGGTGCCCCTCGGCTTCATCCCGGTTCCCACAGACTATTCGGTGTTTTTGACCGCCAACACGATTCAGACCTTTGGCGACGTCGAGCTCACGATGCAGGGGCAGATCGGTTTCCGCGGCAGCGTCGCCCTGGGGAGCCCGGCAGTGCAGCTGCCGTCCATCGAGGGCATCGGCGCCCCGCTCTCCATGACCGTCGATGCGGCCGCCACCACCCACCACGCCACGTCGCTGGTGCTCGAGAGCAACGCCCTCGACGTCACCGGCAGCGAAACGTTGGATGTCGGCTCCATCAACGTCAACTTCTCGTCGCTGCAGAGCACGGTCGTGGTGAGGGCTTCTGATCTGTCCCTCAACGGGGGCACGTTCACCGGACCGGAGTTGATCCTCGACGGTGGTCTCAACCTCGAGAGTGATGGTCTTCTGGTCGACGCGGTGCGGGCCACCGGCCTGCAGGACAGCACCTGGAATGGCCGCGGCGTCCTCATGCCCCCCCTCACGATGGCGTGCGACTGCCCCGTCGATGATCCCGAGTGCTTCTTGAACACGCAGACATCGCTGTGCGGCGACTTCGTCATCAACGGCGCCCTCACCGTCGTCAACGACGCCCTCAACCGCACCTGCACCCTCGACGCCATCGGCGAATGCGGCTTCAACGGCTTCCGGGCGAACCAGATAAGCCTCGGCGTCGACGCCCCCATCGTCGGCAAGAACGGCTTCACCCGCATCACCGACCAGGCGACCTTCGAAGTCGTCGGCGGCACCGTGCGCACGGGCAACTACGTCACCTTTGACGGCACCCTCATCATCAACGGCGAGGGCAACACCACCGTCACCCAGGGCGTCACCGATCTGCAGTTCCATCGCGAAGAGCGCGGCATCGACGCCGGCGTCGTCGGCCTGCCCCTCGAGAACGCGGCCATCGAACTCCCCGCTGGCTCGGGGGGCGCCACCTTCCTCGGTCGCATCAGCGCCCGCAGCGTCTTCACCGACCCCGAATCCAACGGCACGCTGTCGTTCAACGGCATTCTCGATGTGCTCACGTTCGACGTCGGCCAGGTCTGGTCGGTGGTTGGGCCGTTGATTGTGGGTGAGTCCTACCGTGTGGGCCCAGAGGTGCCGTTCGCCACCGTCCCCAGCCAGACCTTCCTCCAGTCGGTCTTTGGCAACCCGGTCTTCTTCGACCACCAGGGTGGCGACGCCCTCGACAACGTCAGCGTCGGCTTTGGCACCAAATTGGCGGTGAGTGCCGCCGGCTTCAACGGACCCTTCGGCATTTCCCTGGAGAACTTCGAGTTGAACACTGGCGAGATTTCCGGATCTGAAGGCCAGTTCCCCCTCGACGCCGCCACCTTCACCGCCAGCCAGGGCTGCGCCGTGCGTGACGTTGATTGGCAGGGGCCGCCCGTGCAGTTGCCCTGCATCAACCTTGGCAACAACCGCGGCATCAGCTTTGACGCCCGCTGTGGCAACGGCGTCATCGACCCCGGCGAAGTGTGCGACGACGGCGACGGTCGCCTCAGCTTCAGCACCCGCTGCAACTTCAACTGTCTGGCAGGCCCCGTCGATGCCTGCGGCAACGGCATCCTCGAGGCTGGCGAGGAGTGCGACGACGGCAACATCGCCATCGCCGACGGCTGTGAACCCGACTGCACCAACGGGCCCGTGGCCGCCGGCTGCGGCGACGGCGACGTCGACTGCCCGGTGGAAGAATGCGACGACGGCAACGTCAACAACGGCGATGGTTGCAGTGCCGGCTGCATTCGCGAAAACCCCGCACGCTTCACCTGGACGGGGGACCCCACCATCGTCGACCCCTTCGGCGCTGACGGCTGCTTCCAATGGGGCGAGGTCCCTGCGGTCCCCAAGGCCGGCGACGACATCGTCCTCGCGGCGGACTTCAGCGCGGACTTCGTGCCCCGGGTGGGCCTGACCGTCGACAACGCCACCGCCACCGTCGGTGCCGCCGTCGACGGCTTGCTCGATGTGGGCCTGAAGAACGGCAGCCTGCACTTCAGCAACGACGTCATCATCGACGGCGACGTCGTCGCCGACGTGGCCTCGACCCTGACGGGGGACGGCACGGTCACCATGCTGCGCAACGCCACCATCGCCGGCACCCTCGACGTCGCGCGGCTGGCGCTGACCCCAAGGAACAACGCCGTCTTCGAACTCTCGACGAACAACACCCTGCAGGACCTCATCCTCGGCGGCGAAGGGCAGCTGGAACTGTTCGACAGCTACGTCGTCGCTGGTGATCTCACCTTCCGCGGCACCGAGGCCGGCGAGGTCGCGCCCTTCATCTTTGGTGGCGAGCTGCTCGTGCTTGGCAACCTCCAACAAGACGAGGTCCTCCCGTCGCCGGACTTTGTGGCCCAGGAGGTGGCGCTGCGCTTGACCGTCGACGGCAACGCCACCATCGGGCCCGAGGCCGAACTGCAGAACCTCCAACTGGGCTTTCGTGAGCACACCCTGACCCTCGCCGGTGGCTTCGTGGACACCCTCATCATCGGTCGCTCCATCGCCAGCGGTGGGCCGGCCCCCGTCGAGCCCACCACCGTCGTCCGGATGAGCGGCGACGGCGCTGGGGTGGCGCGCATCCTGGTGCAAACCGGTGTGGCCTTCCTGCCAGCGGACCTGAGCACCCTGGAGATCGTCAACACGGGTGGCCTCATCATTGGTGCTGACAGCCTTGACGTCGGCATCCTCGATTTGCGCCGGGGGACGCTGGTTGCCCCCACCTCGATGACCATCACGGAGCAGGCGGTGGTCGCCCAGGACACCTTCGTCGCCAGCGGCGGCACCGTCACCCTGTCGTCGCTGCCCGAAAGCGACGTTGTCCTCGACGCCAGCAACGCGACCTTCAACAACCTCACCCTTGCAGGCAGCGTGTTGGTCCAGAGTTTCAGCAGCTTCAGCGTCGACGGCGCCTTTATCGCTGTGGGGACCGCCGACGCCCCGGTGCGCATCAGCACCGGCGAATCCAACGAGGCGTTCCGCTTCCGCGTCCTCGACCAATCCCTGGTGCAGGTGGACTTCATCACCGCCCAGAACGCCCACCATGTCGGCGCCTTCTTGTTGGGGCCCCCCAACTTCGAGGACCTCGGCAACAACGTCGGCTGGGTCGGCGGTGGCGTGACGGGCTGCAACGGCCTGTCGGCTCGCGAAGGCGACGTGCTGCTGCTGAGCGACGCTGACGTCGACACCTTCAACGACAGCTTCGTGGAGTGCGTCGGTGGCAACATTGTGGTGGGTGCCGGGGTCACGTCGTTGACCTTCGACCATCTGCGCCTGGTGCGTGGCACCCTCATCGCCGACGGCACCGCCGTGTCCCGGATTGACGCGCCGGTCCTCGCCCAACTTGGGGGCCTGACCGTCGTCGACAACCTCAGCCTGGTGGCCGTGCTGCTGGCGGCCCTCGACCGGGTCGATGGGGATCTGGTCCTTGCCGGCAACGGCGCCCTCGCCAGCCTCGACCTCTCCCACCTGTCGCGGGTCGGCGGGGATTTGAGCATCGCCGACGTCGACGCCAGCGTCCTTGACCTGTCCGAGCTTGATCAGATCGGGGGCGACCTGACGGTGCAAGACAGCGCCGCCACCACCATCGACCTCGGGACCCGCACCGTCGGCGGCAGCGTCGTCATCGTCGGTAACGTCGACTTGACCCGGCTGCTGTTGGTGCTCGGCTCGGTGGGCGGCAGCGTCGTCATCCAGAACAACGACGCCCTGCAGGCCCTGCTGCTGAACCTGCTCCAAAGTGCGGGCGGTGACGTCGACGTCGTCGACAACGACGCCCTCGAAGTGGTGGACCTCGGCCAGCTGCAGTCCGTCGGCGGCGACCTGTCGGTGGAGGCCAGCGGGAGCATCGACGTCGGCAGCATCGACACCGTCGGCGGCAACACGTCCCTGGTGGGCAGTGACCTCGTCCTGCCGCCGGACCTGAGCTGCGAGGCCGATGGCACCTGCCAGCCTGTTGTGCTGGACGACGCCGACGACGACGGCGTGGTCGATGACGCCGACAATTGCGGCACCATCGCCAATGCCGACCAGACAGACACCGACGGCGACACCGTCGGCGATGCCTGCGACCGCGACGACGACGACGACGGCGTGGCCGACGACGAAGACCCGGAGCCCCTGGTCGCCCCTGTCAGCGCGTTGAACGTCGATGGCGATGGCATCGCCGACGACATCGATGGCTGCGTGGCGGTGGCCGACATCGCCAACGTCGACGTCGACGGCGACGGCCTGAGCCTGCCCTGCGACGACGACGCCGACGGCGATGGCGTCAACAACGATGACGATCCCTGCCCCCTGGTGGCGGGGGCCAGCGGCTGCTTCGACGACGCCGACGGCGACGGCACCGCCAACGCCGACGACCCGTGCCCGACCCTCGCCGACGGGAGCGCCGACGAAGACACCGACGGCGATGGCCTCGGCGACGGCTGCGACGCCGACGTCGAAGGCGACGGTATCCTGGACCGCGTCGACGTCTGCCCGGGCGTGGTCGACCCCGGTCAGGAGGACGGCGACGGCGACGGCTTCGGTGATGCCTGCGACCGCTGCACCACCCTGGCGGGGCCGGTGTTTGGCTGCCCGTCCATCGACGACGTGGCGGTGGTGCCCGGCGAGCCTCCCCTGCCCATCGATCCCGTGACCCCTCCGGCGGGCTGTGGCTGCGGCGCCGCCAGCGGTGGCGACGTTTCGCTGGTGTTTGTGGGGCTGGCCCTGGTGTTCGGCCTCCGTCGTCGTCGTCGTGATCATCGTGGGCCCTCGGCCTTCGCCGGGCTGCTCGGTATGGGCCTGATGGTGGTGGCTGGTCCGGCGGCGGCGGTGGAGCGCACCTTCACCGGGGCCATCGACGCCAACTGGTCCGAGCCCGACAACTGGTCGCCGGTGGGCGTCCCCGACGCCGTCGACGACGTGGTCCTCGACAGCGATGTGGTGGCGCGCCTGGACCAGGTGGTGACCGTGGCCAGCGTGACCATCAGCGCCGGTACCCTGCTGCAGGAGGGCTTCTTGCTGCAGGCCGGCACCGTCGACATCAGCGGTGGTGTCCTGTTTGCCGAGGGGGCCTTCATCGAGGTCGATCGCCTGACCCTCGACGGTGGTGTGTTGTCGGCGCCCCAGACCATGCAGGTGGCCGAGTCGCTCACCATGCGGGCGGGCTTCATCAACAATGGCGGCGCCGTGCAGGCCTCGGGCGCGTCGTTGCGCCTTGAGCTGAGCAACGTGGTGCTGTGCGACCTGTTGGTGAGCGCCGTGGACCCCGACGTCGGCCCCGCCCGGGACCTGGTGGTGGCCGGGGGGTCTCGCGTGATCAGCGAATGCTTTGTGGCCCTGACGGGCACCACCGCCGACCGCGCCAGCATCGTGGGCGAGAACAACGCGCGCTGGGTGTTTGATGCTCGCGGCGGCAGCGACGTCCACGACGTCGCCGTGCGTGACAGCGACAACCGGGGCTTCTTCTTGTCGCCACCGAACTTCGAAGACCTCGGCAACAACACGGGCTGGGGCGTGCCGCCATCCCTCTGTGCCGAGCGGGCCACCCTGGGTGGCACCGTCATCTTGCTCAACGACACCGATGTCACCGACCTTGGGGACCTCGGGGTGCAGTGCATCGTGGGCGATGTGATTGTCGGCGGCGGAGTCACCACGCTGGACCTGCCGAGCATCGAGGTCATCGTCGGTCGCCTCATCATGCGCGACACTGCGGTCGATGCCGTGTTCTTGTCGGCGTTGCTCGAGCTCGGTGGCCTGATCATCGAACGGGACCTGCTGGTGGGCAGCATCGAGGCGCCCCAACTCGAGACCGTCGCCGGCGACCTCGTCCTGCAGGATGATCTGATCCTGGGATTGGTGGACCTGCCCCTCTTGACCGCCGTCGGTGGGGACCTCGTCGTCGGCAACAACGACGCGCTCATTGGCCTGGAAGTGTCCCTGCAAAACGGCGTGGGCGGCGACCTCATCATCGACGACAACGACGGCCTGGAGTTCTTCACCAGCGACGTCACCACCATCGGTGGTGACCTGCTCATCACCAGCAACGACGCCCTGCAAAGCCTGACCCTGGCGTCCCTGACGACGGTGGGGGGCGACCTGGCGATCGTCGACAACGACAACCTCGTCACCGTCGACATGGGCGGGCTCGAGAACGTCGGCGGCACCCTGGAGTGCTCCAACAACGCCGTCTTGTCCCAGTTGGTGTTTCAGGTGCTGGAGGCCGTCGGCGGCAGCGTCGTCATGGTGCAAAACGAGTCCCTCGGCAGCGTGAACTTCCAGGTCCTCGTCAGCATCGGCCAGAGCCTGTTCATCTTCGACAACCTCGCGCTGGAGACCTGGGCCGCCGCCCAGCTGACGACGGTGGGCGGTGACCTCGTCGTCGGGCTCAATCCCCAGCTCGCGAGCCTGGCCCTGGCGTCGCTGGCCAACGTCGGCGGCGACCTCGTCGTCGTCGACAACGACAGCTTGACGAGCTTCGAGGTGCCAAACCTGAGCGCTGTGGGCGGCGACCTCGTCATCACCGACAACGCCCAACTCGCCAGCATCGACCTCAGCAGCCTCGCCTCCTGCGGCGGGGACCTCACCGTCGCCGACAACGACGACCCTGCGACGAGCATCGAAGCGCTGTCGTCGGTCGGTGGCGATCTGGTCTGCGAAGGCCGGCCGGAGCTCCCCCAGGGCGTTGCCTGCGACAACATCGGTCGCTGCGGGCCCATCATCGGCGACGGGCTCATCGTGCTGTCCGAGCTGTGCGATGACCAGAACGTCGCCACCGCCGACGGCTGCTCCATCGGCCGCTTCGACGTCGGCTTCCTGTGCAGCGCCGGCGAGCCCACCAGCTGCGCCGTGGACGGCGACAGCGACTCCATCGTCGATGCCCTCGACAACTGCGTCGGCATCGCCAACGCCAGCCAGACCGACAGCGACAGCGATGGCCTTGGCGACGCCTGCGACAACGACGACGACGATGATGGCATCCCCGACAGCGACGACCGCTGCCGCACCCTCGCCGACGCCAACGCCCCCGGTGGCGACTGCACAGCCATCGCCGCCTTCGCCGACGACGCCGACAACGACGGCGTCATCGACAGCGACGACAACTGTCCCGACGCCCCAAACGTCGCCCAGGGCGACGTCGACGGCGACGGTGACGGCGACGCCTGCGACGACGACGCCGACGGCGACGGCCTCGCCGACGACCCCTGTCCCCTGGTGGCGGGTGGTGCCTGCGCTGGCGACCTCGATGGCGATGCCGTCACCGACGACGTCGACACCTGCCCCACCATCGCCAATGCCGGGCAGGAAGACAGCGACGGCGACGGCCTCGGCGACGCCTGCGACAGCGACGGCGACGGCGATGGCGTCGTCACCGTCCGCGACAACTGCCCCACCGACGAGAACCCGGGCCAGGAAGACGTTGATGGCGACGGCGTCGGCGACAGCTGCGACCGCTGCCCCGCCGTCGACGACCTGGTCGCCGACACCGAGTGCGGCATCGACGGCGGCGTCCCTGCCGAGCCCGAGGGCTGCAGTGCCAGCGGGCAGGGGCCATCGGCCACCGTGCTGGCGGTGCTGGTGCTGCTGCTGCGTCGCCGCCGCTGCTGAGGCTCGCCCCGAAAAGTCGTTTCTTTTCAGGCGTTTGTCGGTTCTGCCAAACGAAAAAGCGGCGCCCGGGGGCGCCGCTTTTTTGTGCTCAGACGCTTCTGAACCCAACTCATCCCGAATGACCATTGAAGATTGACCGCTTCCTGCAAGCGGGCGCGAAGCGCCTCACGAGCGGCGCGAGTGGAACCCACGCCGCCCCGCGAGGGGCAAAGGACATCCCAGAGCTTCTTGAACGAGCCCACTCCGTGGGCGAAGATCAAGGAGCTCTCGGGATCAGCCCTTGGCGGCCTTGAGGGCGTCGGTGAGCTCGGGGCAGACCTTGAAGAGGTCGGCGACGAGGCCGTAGTCCGCCACCTGGAAGATGGGGGCCTCGGGCTCCTTGTTGATGGCCACGATGCACTTGCTGCCCTTCATGCCAGCCACGTGCTGGATGGCGCCGGAGATGCCGACGGCGAAGTACAGCTCGGGAGCCACGACCTTGCCGGTCTGACCGACCTGCCAATCGTTGGGCACCCAACCCGCGTCGCACACCGCGCGCGAGGCACCGATGGCCGCGCCGAGGACGTCGGCGAGGGGCTCGATGATGGTCTTGAAGCCCTCGGGGCCCTTCAGGCCACGACCGCCGGCGACGACGACCCGGGCATCCGACAGGGCCGGACGATCCGAGAGGACGGCGTCAAACGACACGAAGCGCATCTTGCTCGCGCCGGGGTCCGCGGCAAACGCGGCGACGGTGCCAGCGGCGCCCGCCGTGGGAGGCGCAAACTCCGTGGGGCGCACGGTGATGACCTTCTTGGCCGACGTCACGGCGACGGTGCCCGTGATGTTGCCTGCCCACATGGGGCGCTTGAAGCTGCTCTCGTCGACGACGGCGCTGATGTCCGACGCCATGCCGGCGTCGAGGCGGATGGCCACGCGAGGCATGAGGTCCTTGCCAGCACCCGTGGCCGCGGCCCACACGTGGGTGGCGCCGACGGCGGTGGCGGCGTCGGCGATGACCTTGGCCCAGGGCTGGGCCGCGCGCTCTTTGACGCCCGCGTGCTCGGCGGTGTGGACGGTGGCCGCGTAGGGAGCGAGCTCCTTGGCGACGTCAGCGATGCCTTGACCAAGCACGATGGCATGGATGGTGCCGCCGACCTTCTGGGCGGCGGTGACGGCGGCCAGGGTGGCCTTCACAAGCTTGCCGCCAGTGTGCTCGGCGACGATGAGATGGGTTGCCATGAGGTGTCCTGAGAAGTTGTGTTGCTTCTTCGGCGGGCGCCGACAGAAACACGATGGAAGGGTTCAGCAACGAGGAGCCAACGACGCTGGCGTCGGCTCCGGCGTCAGATGGCCTTGGCCTCGGTCTTGAGCTTGGTGACGAGGGTGGCGACGTCGGCCACCTTCTGGCCGGCCTTCTTGGCGGCGGGCTCCTCGTAGCCGGTGACCTTCACCTTGAGGCCGGTGTCGACGCCGAGGGACGACAGCTCGACCTCGTCGAGGGGCTTCTTCTTGGCCTTCATGATGCCGGGGAGCGACGCGTAGCGGGGCTCGTTCAGGCGCAGGTCGGCGGTGATGATGCAGGGCAGGTCGCACTGCACGGTCTCGAGGCCGCCGTCGGCTTCGCGGACGATGGTGGCCGTCTTGGCGTCGAGGGTGACGGTGTTGGCGAAGGTGCCCTGGCCCCAGCCAAGCAGCTCGGCCAACATCTGGCCAACCTGGTTGTTGTCGTCGTCGATGGCCTGCTTGCCCATGAAGACCACGTCGGGGCTTTCCTTCTCGACGATCTTCTGCAGCACCCTGGCGGCGCCGTTGCTGTCGAGGGCTCCGTCGTTCTTGACGAGGATGGCGCGGTCGGCGCCCATGGCGAGGGCCGAGCGAAGCTGGGCGACGCTGTCGCTGCTGCCGATGGAGAGGACGACGACTTCGCCGCCGTGCTTCTCCTTCTGGCGCAGGGCTTCCTCGACGGCGATCTCGTCGAAGGGGTTCATGATCATGTTGACGCCGTCGGTCACGATCCCGCTCTTGTCGGCCTTGAGCTTGATCTTGGCCTCGTAGTCCGTCACGCGCTTGACGGTCACCAGGAACTTCATCGCCGCACTCCTTCAACAAGCCGCGTCGCCGGAACTGACGACGTGGGCCGGTTGTTGACAAAAATGTCAACGACAGGTCAAGGAAGGGTTAGCCGCTCCGCGTCAACGTCGCAAGCACGGCCAGCACGACAAAGCGACGATCCGCCGCAGACGGGAATCGATTGTGTTTTCAAGGGGATACAACACGCTGCCTGGCCCTGCGCGACCTCACCCCCCAGCCCCACTCTCCCTGAAGGGAGAGGGGGAGCCGGGGTGCAGACCGGGCACATAGGTCAGCAGTAGACCGAGCAGATAGGTCAGCCGTGAGAGCGGAGGACCTGATGACCTGGAAGACACGTGACGTGGAATCGGAGCGAAAGCTCTTCGTACAGGCCTA
>Ga0247834_1000717_pt1 | contig 61902 bp, 33 predicted proteins | sample LaCruzMarch2015__8_FD_187118 | JGI IMG/M metagenome (GOLD analysis project Ga0247834, IMG submission 187118) | Freshwater microbial communities from meromictic Lake La Cruz, Castile-La Mancha, Spain - LaCruzMarch2015_12m | ecosystem: Environmental > Aquatic > Freshwater > Lake | place: Spain...
GTCGCGTGGCGGACCACCTCTTCTGGCTCGGCCGCTACGCAGAGCGGCTAGAGTCTTGCGTACGCGTCCTGCGCGCCGTCATGCAGCGCCTGTCTGGGGAGCGCTCAGAAATCCACAGCCAGGAGCTGCGCGGCTGTGTGAACCTCATGACCGAGCTGGGTCTCGTCCCCGCCAATACCACAAAGCTGGCTGACCACCTGCAGGCGCTGCTGCAAGACCCCCTCCGACCTGGCAGCGTGCCAGCGCTGCTAGGCCGTCTCCGCCACAATGCCGCCGCCGCGCGCGATCGCCTCTCTGACGATACCTGGCGGCTTTTCAACCGCATTGAGCGGGATGCCCGCCTGCCCGCCGGTCCCTTTGTCATGACCACCGCCCAGGGCGTGCTCGACACGCTCGTGCTCGACCTCGCCGCCTTCAGCGGCATGCAGCAGGAAAACATGACCCGCGGGCACGGATGGCGCTTCCTCGAAATCGGTCGCCGGCTCGAGCGCGCCTGCACCATCCTGAGCCTGACGCGCTCCGCCACGATGCAGGCCGCGCTTGATGACAGCATCCTAAACCCGCTGCTGGAAATCTGCGACAGCAGTATGACCTACCGCCGCCTGCACTTCGCCCGGCCCGTGCTCATGCCCGTGCTGGACCTGCTGCTGCTCCACGGCATCAATCCCCGCTCCGTCGCCCATCAGTTCGCCATCCTCGGACGCCAGGCCGCGCAGCTCCCACGCGACCCCACCGCAGACCCTGGCGAGCGCGAGCGCCAGCAGACCGATCACCTCCAATCCGACCTCGCCGCGCTGAATCTCCAAGCACTCGCCAGGACACCCGACGTAGTCTTCGGCCACGTCCCAGCCCTTTGTAACAGCTTGCTGGAGGGTCTCGAAAAGCTCTCTGACATCATCACTGAGCACTACTTTAGCCACGCGAAGCGCAGGCAGGAATAACGCCCCCAGCCCCAACTTCCCCATGCGCTACAAAATCATCCACCGCACCACCTACACCTATGAAAGCCCGGTAACAGTGTGCCACTACACCGCCCGGCTAGAACCGCGCGCGCTGCCTTTCCAGGAATGCCCGTGGCATGAGCTGACCATCCGCCCAGATCCCGCACAGCGCGCCGAACGCGCAGACTACTTTGGCAACACCTCCGTGTACTTCGAGATCGAAAGCCCCCACCAGAAGCTCGAAGTCATCGCCCGCAGCCTCGTGGAAGTAGAGCGGATGCCCGCCTTCGACCCCGCCCTTACGCCCGCCTGGGAGACCGTGAGGGAGGGCTGCCGCGCCGACATCCTCACCCCCGCCAGCAGTGCGGGCGAGCTTGCCTTCTCCTCCGCACTCATCCCGGTAGGCCCCGCCTTCGCCGACTACGCACGGCCCTCCTTCCCCCCACGGCGGCCAATACTAGAGGCCGTATGCGACCTGAACCGCCGCATCCACACCGACTTCATCTTCGACCCCGCTGCCACCGACACCACCACACCCGTGGAAAAGGTTCTCCAGAAGCGGCGCGGCGTCTGCCAGGACTTCGCCCAAGTCATGATCGCCTGCCTGCGCAGCATCGGCCTACCCGCGCGTTACGTCAGCGGCTACCTCGAGACCTTACCACCACCCGGCAAGCCACGGCTCGTCGGCGCAGACGCCTCCCACGCCTGGATTTCCGTCTATTGCGGTGAGACCTGCGGCTGGATGGATGCCGACCCAACGAACAACATCCTCCCCTCAGAGCGCCACATCACCGTCGCCTGGGGGCGTGACTTCAGCGATGTCAGCCCCCTGCGCGGTGTCACCATCGGTGCCGGAGAACAGCGCCTGCAAGTAGCCGTGGACGTGATGCCAGAGAGCGAAGGCTGAAAAGCACCCCGTCAGAAAAATTTCCCAGACTCACTCTTGCACTGGCACGGACTGCCATTTCAATGCGCACAAGTCAGTCGCAGCAATCATGGCTCTGGAAATGCACCGCCACCCTTGTGGCATCATCTACTCCCGGCAGTTCGCGGATTTCCTCAAAGACAAGCAGGTCAAAGAGGAACATGTGCATCCGGGGGAATTGCTATCGCTCGAATACGTCCGCTGCGCTGAGGGCGAACAAGCAGGCGCATCATGGTGGAAGCTGGCCTGGGTATCCCTCTTCGCTGCGCCCATGGAGCACAAGTTCCGCATCGGCGAAACCGAGGTCTTCATCCACCGCCAGAGCCGACGCGGCCTAAAAAATCGCCTACTTCACTTCAGCGACGGTCAGGTCGTAGTCAGGACATAGCCGCGTCTCCCAGCCTGCTTCAGAAGCCTTTGAAAAATCCCAGCGCCGTCGCCGTGGTCGCATGTGCCACCTCCTCCACCGACTGCCCGCGCATCGCGGCCACCGCACGCGCCGTGTCCGCCACATAGGCAGGCTCGCAGCGTTTCCCACGATAGGGCATCGGCGCGAGATACGGCGCATCCGTCTCCAGCATGTAGCGCCCCTCCGGCACTAAGCGCGCGGCTTCTCCCGCAGGTCCGGGCTTTTTGAAAGTGATAATACCCGTGAACGAAATGAGATGCCCGGCCTCCAGCATCGGCAGCGCCTCCTCCAGCGTACCCGTGTAGCAGTGGAAGACCCCGCGCAGCCGCCCGCAGTACGGCATTACCAGCGCCACCAGATCCTCCCAGCTCTCGCGATTGTGCAGCACCACGTTTAAGCCCAACTCCACCGCCAAATCGAGCTGTAGCCGCAGGCAGTGCGCCTGATGCGCCTTCCATGCAGGCAGATCGAAGCCGTCCGGCGGCGCATGAAAATAATCCAGCCCTATCTCGCCAATCGCCGCCACTTTCGGATGCAGCGCCAACTCACGCAGCTCCGCAATCCATGCCGCACCGGAAACGCTGTCCAGATCACAAGGATGCACGCCCACCGCGACCCGCACCTCCGGCTCATGCTCCGCGATTGCTAGTAGCTTGCGCGCATTTTCCAAATCCGTCGCCGGAGCCAGCATCCGCGTTACGCCAGCCGACCGCGCCCGCGCCAGCACCTCCGGTAGGTCAGCGTCAAACTGTCGGCTGCCGAGATGGGTATGTGTGTCGAAGAACATAAGTATAACGATCCCGCGTGCGGGATCGCTTTACGCTAGCACCTTCTTCACCAGCTTCCCGGCGACTCCCGTCAGGCGCACATCCAGCCCCTGGAACTTCACCGTCAGTCGTTTGTGATCAATGCCCAGCAGATGCAGCATCGTCGCGTGCAGGTCATGCACATGCGCCACATCCTCCATCGCGCGGTAGCCTAGCTCATCCGTCGCTCCGTAGCTAAAACCAGGCCTCACACCCCCGCCTGCCATGAAGACATTGAAAGCCAGGATGTGGTGGTCACGTCCCGTCCCCTGCCCCATCGGAGTACGGCCAAACTCACCGCCCCAGAGGATCAGCGTGTCATCCAGCATCCCGCGCTGCTTTAGATCGCGGATCAGGCCCGCGGTCGCGCGGTCCACTTCCTGCGCAGCGGCTTGCATTCCCTCCTCAATGCCGCCGTGGTGATCCCAGGCGCGGTGATAAAGCTGGATCATGCGCGTGCCCCGCTCCGCCATGCGCCGCGCCAGCAGGCAGTTGCTGGCAAAGCTGCCATCCCCCGGCTGCTTCACGCCGTAGAGGTCGAGGATGTGCTGCGGCTCGCTTTTCATATCCGTCAATTCCGGCACGCTGGCCTGCATCTTGAAGGCCATCTCGTATTGCGCGATGCGGGTTTGAATCTCCGGGTCCAGCTTCTCCTGCGCCAAAATGCCGTTTAGCCGCTGCACCTCCTCCACCACCTGCCGCTGCGTGCTCTGGCACACCCCCTCTGGGCTGCCCAGGTAATGCACTGGCTGCCCCTTCGCCTGGAACTGGATGCCCTGGTATTTGCTCGGCAAAATGCCCGCTGACCACTGCCGTGCTGACACTGGCTGCTGGCCCGTTTTTCCCTGTGAGGTCAGCACCACAAAGCCCGGCAGATCACTCGTCTCACAGCCCAGCCCATACAGCAGCCACGAACCCATGCTCGGCCGCCCTTTGATGATGCTGCCCGTATTCATGAAAGCGTGCGCCGTATCGTGATTGATCTGCTCCGTCTGCATGGAGCGTATGATGCACACGTCATCGGCGATGCTGCCAATGTTCGGGAACAGTTCCGAGATTTCCTGCCCCGACTGCCCCCATTTCTTGAACCCGCAAAACGCCCCGCGCGCCTTCAGCTCCGCACCCTGAAGCTGCGCCAGTTGCTGCCCCTTCGTGAAGGACTCCGGGAACGGCTTGCCATCCAACTCCTTGAGCTTCGGCTTCCAATCAAAGGTCTCCAAATGCGAAGGGCCACCCGCCATGCACAGAAAGATCACCCGCTTTGCCCTCACCGGCAGGTGCGGCTTTACCATCGCGCCCGCGATCCCGCCCTGCGCCTGACCCAGCAGCGAGGCAAAGGCCATACCACCCAGCCCATAAGCCGACTGCGTGAGGAACGCGCGGCGGTTCACACTCAAAGCATGGGCGGTGGGGTCAAAGCAATTCATGAGGGCAAAGGGAACGTTCCATGTTCTGCAAGTCTGGCACACGAGGCAACTCCCAACTTCCACCTCGCCCCAAAAAAGCTTCAAGCCGGATGTACTTACAAACCGAGCACCCTCCGCAAAAACGGCGCGGTCACGCTCGTCTTGTGCCTGGCCACTTCCTCCGGCGTGCCACTGGCGACGACCTGGCCGCCCTCCGGCCCGGCTTCGGGGCCGATGTCGAGGATGTAGTCCGCCTCCGCGAAGACATCGGGGTGATGCTCAATGACGACGACCGTGTGGCCGTCGTCCACTAGGCGGTGCAGGATGTCGAGCAGGCGCGCCACATCGCTCATGTGCAGGCCGATCGTCGGCTCCTCGATGAGGTAGAGGTTCTTCTTCGTGTTCGTCAGGCCACGCAGCTTCTCCGTGGCGCTGCGGGAGACGCCGCCGCTAAGCTCGGTGACCAGCTTGATGCGCTGCGCCTCGCCGCCGCTGAGCGTGGGGCTGGGCTGGCCGAGCTGGAGGTAGCCCACGCCCGTGTCGGCCAGCAGTTGCAGTGGCCGGGCGATGCGCGGCTGGCTGGCGAAAAACTCCGCCGCCTCGGTGATGCTCATCTTCAGCACCTGGCCGATGTTTTTGCCATTGAAGCCGATCTCCAGAGTGGCGGCATTGAACCTCATGCCGTGGCACACCTCGCAATGCACGCGCGTGGTGGGCAGGAAGTTCATCTCCACCTTCACCTCGCCGTTGCCCTGGCAGTTCTCGCAGCGCCCGCCATCGGTGTTGAACGAGAACCTTCCCGCATCGTAGCCGCGCGCGCGGGCCACGGGCACCTGGGCGAAGAGTTTGCGGATGTCATCCAGCACGCCCACATAAGTCGCCGGGCAGGAACGCGAGGTCTTGCCGATCGGCGACTGGTCCACCTCATACACATAGGCGAGCTGGTCGAAGCCGTGCGCCGCCTGCCATGTCTGGGTGCCCTTCAGCTTATGATCGCGGCTCGTGGCCGCCTTGGCACAAGGGAACAAGACCTGATGCAGGAAGGTGCTCTTGCCGCTGCCGCTGACACCCGTGATGACCGTGAGCCGTGCCTGCGGGATGCTGATCGTGACATCCTTGAGATTGTTCGCGTGCGCGCCTTCGATGGTCAGCCAGCCCGCTTTTTTCGTCTTGGGCAAAGCGCGTCGCCCACCCCGCAGCGGATGCTTCATCGGCGTCCGCAGCTCACGCCCAGTGACGCTTTTTTTGTCTTTGAGGATGTGCTTCAGATCACCCTGGGAGATGACCTCGCCGCCGAAGCGACCGGCACCGGGGCCGAGGTCAATGATGGTGTCGGCGCGGCGCATGGTGTCGTCGTCATGCTCGACGACGAGCAGTGAGTTCCCCTTGTCCCGCAGGGCCACGAGCGTGTTCAGCAGGCGCTCATTGTCGCGCGGATGCAGGCCGATGGTCGGCTCATCCAGCACATACAGAACGCCGCGCAGGTTTGAGCCGAGCTGGGCAGAAAGGCGGATGCGCTGCGCCTCGCCACCGCTTAGCGTGTCGGCGCTGCGATTGAGCTGGAGGTAGCCGAGGCCGACTTCCTTCATGAAGTGCAGACGCTGTTTGATCTCGGCCAAAATGTCGCGCGCGATCTCGCCCTGAGTGCCTGTGAAGGAGAGCCTGGTGATTTCCTGCGCTGCCGCCTCGGCGGAGAGATGGTTAAGCGCATGGATGCGGAACAAAGGCGGCGGCGACTTGGCCTTGGCGGCGGGTCCCGCAGACGCGGGATTGTAACTGCTGAGTTTGACTGCCATCGCGGTCTTGTTCAGGCGGCTGCCCTGGCAGGTCTTGCACTCGCTGCGTTCGCTTTCTTCGTCGTCATCTTCACTGCGGGTCAGGCGGCGCTCCTCTTCGAGTTCGGCTTCGAGCTTGGAGACCTCATCGCGGCGCGGAGTCGCCCCGTGTTCGCTGACGGTGAAGCCAAAACCGCGGCAGTCCGGGCACCAGCCGTGCGTGCTGTTGAAGGAGAACAGGCGCGGGTCCAGCTCCTCGAAGGACAGTTCACATTGCGGACAGCTCATCTCGATGCTGAGCACCTGCACGGACTTGTCCGCCGTCAGCAGCTTCACGGTACCCTTGCCCATTTTCAGCGCCTTTTCCAAAAGCGGCCGCAACTCGATCTCGGACGCGCCTTTGTCCACGCGCGTGACCACGGCGTCAATCGTGTGCTCTTTGAAGCGGGCCAGCGGCTTGAAGTTCAGCGTGTCGCGGAACTGGCCGTCCACCAGCAGCGTCTCGATGCCATGCTTCCGCGCCACCTCTGCCACCTCGGTGTGGAAGCCTTTGCGCGCCTTGATCAGCGGCGCGAGGAGCTGCACGGAGCCTTGCTTCGCACGCGCGGCCACGGTTTGCACAATGGCGCTGACGCTCTGCTTCTGCACGGGCACATCGCACCTCGGGCAGTACTGCGTGCCTAGCTTGGCGAACAACAGGCGCAGAAAGTGCCAGACCTCCGTGACCGTGGCCACGGTGGACTTGCCGCCGCCGCGCGAGATGCGCTGCTCGATGGCGACTGTGGGCGGCACGCCGGTGATGAGGTCCACCTCCGGCTTCTCCATCTGCTCCACAAAGGTGCGCGCATACACTGACATGCTGTCGAGGAAGCGCCGCTGCCCCTCGGCAAACACGAGATCAAAGGCGAGCGTGGACTTTCCCGATCCGCTGAGTCCCGTGACGACGACAAACTGGTCGCGCGGGATGTCGAGGGAGATGTTCTTCAGGTTGTGCTCACGAGCGCCACGGATGCTGATGGCGTTACGAGTTTCAGGTTTCAGGTTTATAGCTTCAAGTTTGCCAGCGCGTGACCTGCTGATGGATTCAGCAACTTTAAACTTGGAACCTGAAACCTGAAACTTTTCAGCGAGATACCTCCCCGTCCACGACTCCGCGCACGCCGCCACGGTCTCCGGCGTGCCTGCCACGACGAGATGGCCGCCGTCGGCACCCGCATCGGGGCCGAGGTCAATGACCCAGTCGGCGCATTGGATCACGTCGAGGTTGTGCTCGATGACGATGAGGCTGTTCCCCTCGTTGACGAGGCGCTGCAGCAGCTTCACGAGCAGCGCGATGTCGTCGAAGTGCAGGCCCGTGGTGGGTTCATCGAGCAGCAGCAAAGGCATCTTGCCTGCCGAATGGGTTACCGCGCCCTCTGACTCGATGAGGTGCCCCACGAGCTTGAGGCGTTGTGCTTCACCGCCGGAGAGCGTGTTCAGCGGCTGGCCGAGCTTGAGGTAGCCGAGTCCGGCTTCTTCGAGAATGGCGAGCTGTGCGGCGATTTGGGTGAAGCGGCGCGCCTGCGATTTTTGTGCGGGGGGAACGAGTTGAAAACTCGCTTCACACCAGCGCACGGCCTCCTCCACGGTCATGCAGAGCACGTCGTGGATGCTCTTGCCGTTGAGCAGCAGCTTCAGCGCGTGGGGCTGGTAGCGCTTGCCCTCGCACTCCGGGCAGGTGACGAAGAGGTCGCTGAGGAACTGCATCTCGATCTTCTCGTAGCCCGTGCCCCAGCAGCGCTCGCAGCGGCCATCGCCAGAGTTGAAGGAGAAGAAGCCGGGGCCGATGCCGAGCACCTTCGCGTCCTCCGTCTCGGCAAACAGGGTGCGGATGGCATCGAAGACACCGACATACACGGCGGGCGTGCTGCGCGGCGTGCGCGCCAGCGGCGACTGGTCCACCATCACGACCTGGCTCAGCTTTTCATGGCCCGTGATGGCCTTCACCCTGCCCGGTTCATCCTCGCCCACCTCGCCGCGCAGGCGCTGGAGGTTCCGATAGAGCACCTCGTGGATGAGCGTGCTCTTGCCGGAGCCGGACACGCCAGTGATGCAGCAGAAGATGCCGAGCGGGATGTCCACATCCAGGTTCTTCAGGTTGTTCTGCCTCGCGCCTTTGATCTGCAAAAGCCGCCCCTTCACCACCGGGCGGCGCTTCTCCGGCACGGGGATGGTTTTGCGGCCGGTGAGGTAGTCTGCGGTCAGCGAGCCGTGCTGCTTCAGCAGGCCGCTCATCGGCCCGTCATAGACGAGGGTGCCGCCCTTGTCACCGCGCCCTGGGCCGATCTCGATGAGGTGATCCGCCGCGTGCATGACGGACTCCTCATGCTCGACGACGAGGAGCGTGTTGCCCTTGTCCCGCAGACCTTCCATCACACCGATGAGCCGCCCGATGTCGCGCGGATGCAGGCCGATGGAGGGCTCGTCCAAAACGAAAAGCGTGTTCACCAGCGACGCGCCGAGGCAGGTAGTGAGGTTCACGCGCTGCAGCTCGCCACCGCTGAGCGTGCGCGTCTGACGGTCGAGGTGGACGTAGCCTAGACCTGCGCGGTCCAGGTAGCTGAGGCGGCCGCAGATTTCATCCCGCAGCATCCGCGTGGCACCGTCGCTTTCACTCACCGTCCAGCTTTGGATGAAGGGCAGCAGGTTGATGACGGGCAGGTTCCACAGATCGGCGATGGTGCGGCCCGCGATGCGGAAGTTGTAGGCGTCCTTTTTCAAGCGCCCGCCGTCGCAGTCCGCGCAGGTCGTGTAGGCGCGGAAGCGGCTGAGGAAGACGCGGACGTGCATCTTGTAGGCGCGCGCCTCCAGCCATTTGAAGAAGCCTTTGACGCCATACCACTCGCCGCGCTTCCATGCGCGCTCCGGGTCTTTATCCGTGCCTTCGACGAGCCACTTCTGATGCTCCTCCGGCAGGTCGCAGAAGGGCTTGTCAAGGTCCACGCCCTTGGCCTTGGCAGCGCGCTCCAGGTCGTCCTGACTCTCGCGGTAGGTGCTGCCGGAGAATGCTTTCACGAGTCCTGCGCGGATGCTCAGTGCCTCGTCCGGCATGGCTTTGTGAATGTCCAGGCCGAGCGTGCGGCCAAAGCCCTTGCACGTCGGACACGCGCCGATGGGGCTGTTGAAGGAAAACAGACCAGGGGTGGGCGCGGGCAATTGAATATCGCAATCAGCGCAGCGCCAGTCGGTGGAGAAGGAGACGAGTTCGGAGTTGGTCAGCACCGCCGTCAACGTCCCCTTGCCCAATCGCAACGCAGCCTCAATAGCCTCGCTCAAACGCGCCTTCTGCTTCGCTTCCAACGTCACACGGTCCTGCACGACGAGGACGATAGCGGGGAGTTTGCGCCCCTTCATCGCGGCGGGTTCATCGGTGCGGATGATTTCGCCGTACAGCCAGACGCGGAGGTAGCCTTGGCTTTGCAGGAAGGGGAAGAACTCGTCCACCTTCGTCCCTTTCGGCACAGGCACGCCGAAGCCGATCATGCCCTGCTTTCCGGCATGGGAACCCATCAGCTCACGCTGGATGCTCTCCGCCGTCTCCGGGCGCACGGGGCGGCTGCACTCCGGGCAGGTGGCCTCTGCCAGGCGTGGGAAGAGTATTTTGAGGTAATCATTGATCTCCGTGATGGTGCCGACCGTGCTGCGGGTGGAGCGGATGTTGTTCACCTGCTCAATGGCGATGGCGGGCGGGATGCCGTGGATGGAGTCCACTTTTGGCTTGTCCATGCGCTCAAAGAACTGCCGTGTGTAGGGGGAGAAGGTCTCCACATAGCGCCGCTGCCCTTCGGCATAAATGGTGTCAAAGGCCAGCGATGACTTGCCTGATCCGCTCGGTCCTGTGACCACGCACAGCCTCCCCAGCGGCAGGTCGAGATCAATGCCCCGCAGGTTGTTCTGCCACGCCCCGCGTATCTGGATCACATCGCTCGGTATCGGGTTCTTCGGGGCTTTGGCGGCGTTTTTTTTCGGCATGGGGGAGGCAGGGTAGAGTTACGGTGCCGGAGTTCAACTGAACGCATCGTTTCCATGCACAAAAGGAAACAGCGCGTGAGTTCTGGACAGGCACGAGGGTTCTCTGATAGCTTTCGATTTAATGAAAAATATCCGCATCGCCGTCGCCGCACTTCTTTCCCTGAGTCTGAGTTCTTGCCTGTTCAAAGAGCCTGTTTTCAAAGAAGGCTTTACCAAGCCTGACGCGACGCTGACCGGCGTGTGGATGGTCGAGAGTGAGAACCATGACCCGCGCGAGCGCTCCTATGCTGTCGTGGCACAAGTGGGGGACGCGCTGATGATCCACTACCCGGTGAATGAAAAAGGCGGCACCTACATGGAGGCGCGTTCACTCAAAGTGCGGGAGCGCGATCTGCTGCAAATCCGCGCGGTGGCGAGCTTTGAGGACGGCCTGCCTGCGGTGGGCAATGCGGTTTACACAGTCGCCTGGGTGGAGAAAACGAATGCCGAGACTCTGAGCATCCGCGTCCTAAGCCAGGAGGGCGACCAAACCGCCGGGCCTGCCCAGGCGAAGAAGGTGCTGGAGGACAAAGGCAGCGATTGGAACAAGCTCTTTGGCGAAGCGCAGGTTTTCACCCGCCTGAAAGACAAATGAGCCGATTCGGAGACGAACGTCAGCCCCTTTCCAGCAATCAATCCACGGTGCAAGGGATGTGGAACGGAGAGTAACTGGGGCGTTGATCCCGGCAGTGCGAAGATGAATCGCAACCTCGATTTTTTTAGCATGGTCGCCGCTTCTGCGAGTAGAACAATATTAGCACGCCTTGGAGCGCAAGCTCCGGGGCGGTGTCCCTGTTCGGGAGAGTTTCCCCTCTTCAAGAAGCTGCCTTCGCGTCAGCACCCTCCCCGCAAACACACGCGATGAAGAAGACCAAGCCACAGCCCCAGAACAAGAAGCGCTGCGGACACCGACGTATTCCTGGTCAACGCCCGGCACGTCAAAGGCGTGCCAGGACGCAAGACTGACGCCTACGATGCGCAACAATGCACAAGCTGGTGAGAGTCGTGTATGGGATGATCAAAGTGCAGAAAAGCTACGATGAGAAGGAAGCCTTCAAGCCCAACCCACAAGCCAACGCACGACGACTCAAAGCCCGTCAAAAACAAGCCGCCTGCCTCGGCTTCACCCTCGCTCACGCTGCGTAACCCATATCTAGCTAGTCGGGAGGCTCAGAGGACAAGATCAACACTTGGGGTGCTCCAGGAGAGGATCATTCATCATAGCACACATTTCGGATTTCGATTTTTCAGAATCCCCACTCATTGCTGACACTGGCATGAGGTGCATCGCCCACTTGCACATTCGTCCTCGTTCTCCTACTCGTCCTCGAATCTTAGAATCTGGCGAGCTCCAGCAGCGTGATCCTTCGAGGAGGAGGATTCGCCACCTTGGCGGCACAAGGGTGGCAAGCACATGACAACAAAAAGGCGCGGACCGTTGCCGATCCGCGCCCGTCAGGGAAGTTATCGTTGTTGCTGGAAAAGTTACGACTCAGTTGCTACCTTGGCTGCTTCGTCCTTCTCTTTCATGGCGGCCTTGCGGCTCATCTTCACGCGACCTTTTTCGTCTATGCCTAGGCACTTGGCGGTGACGATGTCGCCGACCTTGACGACGTCTTCCGTGCGGTTGACGCGGAAGTCGGCCAGCTCGCTGATGTGGATGAGACCGTCCTTCTTGCCGCCGAGGTTCATGAAGGCACCGAAGTTCGTCGTGCTGACGATCTTGCCGGTATAGATTTTACCAATCTCGATCTCTTGGGAGGCACCGCTGATCATCTCGATGGCGCGCTCCAGACCTTCACGGCGGGTGGCATAAACATAGACGGTGCCGTCATCCTCAATGCTGATCTCAGCGCCGGACTCGGCCTGGATGGCTTTGATGTTCTTGCCGCCGGGGCCGATGAGTTCACCAATCTTGTCGGGGTTGATTTTGATGATCTCGATGCGTGGGGCGTGCGGGCTGAGTGGCTTGATCTCGCTGATGGCCTCGGCCATGGCGCGCAGTACTTCGCCGCGACCGTTTTTGGCTTTGCCGATAGCTTCCTCAAGGATGCTCAAGGGGATACCGGGGAGCTTGAGATCAAGCTGGTAGCCGGTGACGCCGACATCGGTGCCGCAGAGCTTGAAGTCCATGTCGCCGAAGTGGTCCTCTGAGCCGAGAATGTCCATCATGGTGAGGTAGCGCTTCATGTGGTCGCCTTCAAACTCAGTGACGAGACCGACGGAGATGCCGGCCACAGGGCGGGTCAGGGGCACACCAGCGTCCATGAGGGCCATGACGCCGGAGCAGACGGAAGCCATCGAAGTGGAGCCATTGGAGGCCATCACCTCACTGCTGATGCGGATGGCGTAGGGGAACTTTTCCTTTGGTGGGATGACTGCGTCAATGGAGCGCTCTGCGAGGGCACCGTGACCGATCTCACGGCGGTTTTGTCCGCCGAAACGGCCACATTCACCCACGGAGAAGGGAGGGAAGTTGTAGTGCAGGATAAAGCGTTTGCTGTCTGCACCACCGGCGTAGGTGTCCATCTCCTGGGCTTCATCAGCCGGGGCCAAGGTGGCGATGGAGAGAGCCTGGGTCTCGCCACGGGCAAACAGGGCAGAGCCATGGGTGCGGGGCAGGACGGAGACTTCACCGGAAAGGTTGCGGATCTGGTCAATGCCGCGACCATCACAGCGGTTGAGTTTGTCGAGGATGGAGATGCGGAAGGCTTTCTTTTGCAGGTAATCGAAGGCCTGGCCGATCTCAAAGCTGGTCGCCTCTGGGAAGCGTGTTTTGATCGCAGCTTCCACTTCGTCCTTGAGCGCACCGACAGCTTTGCCACGGGCGATTTTGCTAGGCTGGTAAAGCGCGCCTTCGATGCGGTCGCCCGCGATTTCGTAGGCCACTTCGAGCAGTTCGTCTTTCACCAGCATGAGGGGCACCACGCGCTTGGGTTTGTTGACCAGGGCTGCGAGTTCTTCCTGGGCCTTCACGAGTCCCTGGATGCTTTCCTGGGCGAAGCGGAGGGCGGCGATGAAGTCGGCCTCGGGCAACTCATTGGCCGCACCTTCGATCATGATGACATTGGTCTTGTTGCCGACATAAACGAGGTCGAGGTCGCTGAGTTCACGCTGGCTGTGGGTGGGGTTCACCACGAACTGGCCGCCATTGCGGCCGATGCGCACGGCACCGATGGGGCCAGCGAAGGGGATGTCGGACACGCAGAGTGCGGCGGAGGCACCGTTGATGGCGAGGATGTCGGAATCATTTTCACCATCGGCGCTGAGCAGGAGGGCGACGATCTGGGTTTCATAAAGGTAGCCTTTCGGGAACAACGGACGCAGCGGGCGGTCCGTCATGCGGCAGGTGAGGATTTCCTTTTCCGTAGGGCGACCTTCGCGCTTGAAGTAGCCGCCGGGGAACTTGCCGGCGGCGGAGGCTTTTTCTTTGTATTCCACGGAGAGGGGGAAGAAGTCGAGTCCTTCCTTGATCTTGGTGGCAGAGACTGCGGTGACGATGACGATGGTGTCACCGAGGCGGACGGTGACTGCGCCGTCGGCTAGGTGGGCGAGCTTGCCGGTTTCGATTTCGATGATCCCTGAACCGCAGGGAGTGGTGGTTTTATGGATGGCCATAGGTTGTGTTCTTCTTTGTTTGGTTTGTTTGGGGAAAGGGCACCCAGATGGGGCCGGGGCATGACCTGACGCAGCAAAGGGGCTGTCTGGCAGACCGCAGGCATTGTTGTACGCCTACGCAAGAAGGGGCGATGCGTCATGGCATCACCCCTTGCAGAAAATGAATGTTAACGGCGCAGGCCGAGGCTCTTGAGGAGCTTCTGGTAGCGGTCCATCGCGGTCAGCTTGAGATAGTCGAGCAGCTTGCGGCGGCGGGCCACCATCTTCAGCAGGCCACGGCGTGTGGAGTGGTCCTTGCTGTGGGCAGCGAGATGCTGCGTGAGTTCGTTGATGCGTGCCGTCAAGATCGCTACCTGCACATCGGCGCTACCGGTGTCTTTGTCGTGCAGTTGGAATGCTTGGGGGCTGGTGGTTGCTTCGCTCATGGTCTGTTGGAAAACCCGACACCTTGTCAGGCGGGTTGGTATGTTTGATTTTAGAGGGCGCGAAGGAACCACGGATGACTTTCTTGGCAAGGGGAAATTCGAGGATATTCACATCCAAACCGTGGTGGAACACGCCTCAAGGGTCATTTCTTGTCCGCAGCCCTGACCGTGATGCGGATTGGCTCGGACACGATGATCTCCGCGTAATCCTTCGGCGCTGATTTCGTGTCTGCCGGATTGCGGGTGTATTTCCCCTTTCCCACTCCGTTGAGGGCAAAAACATACTCTCCCGGCGCTGTCTTGAGAGCGGCAAGATCAATGGTGACATTCGCGGTGGCGGCCTTGAGGGCGACATCCACTTCTTTAATAGTCTCAAAGCCTGTGCCGATGGCCTTGAGCTTGATCGCACTCGTGGGTTCGCCCCGCCAGGTGATCTTCAGCGGGATGGTGAGCGTCTCCCCTGCCCTGCCCTCATAAACCTTGCTCTCAGCAGGCGCGATGCTGATCGGACGCATCTCCCTGCCGCTGATGGAAATCACATTCTCCGCCGCCAAGCGGGCGCGCGGTATCTCGGTGTTCATGTCGCCGACAGGCCAGATCACGGAGGCGAGCCTTACGGGATGCTCGACGGTCTTTCCATCCACGGTGGCGCGTCCGAATATCCGCAGATATACTTCGGCCGCCTGGGCGGTCTCAGCGGCGGTGAGGAAAACGAAACCCTGCGTCTTTCCGGCGGGCACCTTGCTGCCTTGCGCGGTCACACCTGCGGGCAGATCGTCGGCGCGCAGATTGATCTCTCCATCAAAACCATCGCGCCGAATGGCAGCGACCTGCAAGGCCATGGTGCCTGCTTTCCAAAGCGCCAGCGGCTTCGCGGGCGCACTGCGGTCGTTATTCACGGTCGGCGCATGAAATGGCCAAGCGACGAGAGCGAAGTCAGGTGCGGCCTTGCGGATTTGCAGGCGATAGACATGACGCGGATCAGTGCGCGTGCTGCCAAAGAGATCGCGCAATTGCAGGCGGTGGATGCCGTCCTCCTTGATCTCTAACTTGCCTAGCGGATCGGATGAACCGGCATCGTAAGGCGTGCCCGCGATGGGGTTGGCGATGTCGTTGATCTCGACCACGTCGGTCAGCTTGCCTTCCGCGGCGAGGCGCTGGACGACCACGAAGGGATCAGTGGGCAAACCCAGACGATGCGAGGTGACTTCGATCCACCAGACCTCGCCCTTCTTCGCCGTGAACTCATAGCTGTCCACATCCGCCGCAGGATAGGACTGCCCAGCGATGTCGCAGGGCAGCGTGATTTTTTGGCTGTCAGCACCGCCGCTATTAGGTTCTTTTTCCAGCATCGTGGCTCCGCTCCCGCGCAGCAGGGTGATGTGCTGGGGCAGCGACTTCGCCTCAGAACTGCTGAACGAAAAAGTCGGCGAACTCACCGCGGCTAGAGGCAGCGGCAGCCCCTGGGCGGTGGTCGCCAGCGGGGCATTGGACTCCATCTCCATCTTCATGGCCTTTACCTCAAGTGGTTTTCCGTCCAGCACGGTCTTCGGGTCCGGCGTGCCTCCCGTCATGCGGCCAAAGACGCTGAAGCCATTGCCGGTCATCGGCGGGAACAGAAACTCAGTGTGGCCTGCATCCGTGAGTGTGAGGCGGTAGAAATGCTCCGCGCCGCCTTCATAGGTGAGGCTGTGAACCTTGATCATGTAACGCCCCTCCGCCGGAGCAGTAAAGTCCACCAGGCCACCGCGCCGGTTCACCAGCAGGTCGCGCCCCTGGGCATCAGTGATGATGATGACCTTGAGCAGCTTCGAATCAATCTCGGGGGCCGCGCAGTCCACCAGCACGCGCTGGCCCTTCTTTGCCTGAAAGCTGTAGTGGTCCGCCGCCGCAACCGTCACGCTGGCATTGCACACTGTGCCGATCTCCAGCGGCAGCGCGGTCACAGGCGTGTTGCATGGCTTCGCCCGCACGACCTCTGGCAGTCCGCCGACGACAAAAGCGCGCGCCGTGGAGATACCGAAACGTGTCACCGCCCGCACCTCATGAATCCCGCGTGGCGCATCGGCGGGCAGGGTAACGATGAATTTGAACATCTCCGGCTGGCCTTTGGCATCCAGCTTCGGTTTGGCCGTGATGGATGGAACTGAAAAGCGCAAAGCATTGGCTTCATCCAGATCGGTGCCCGTCAGTGTGACCTCCACCGTCGTGCCCGCCTGACCGCCCATCGGCATCAGCGAGAGCAGACGCGGCGCGGGCAACGAGGCGAGCTGCGCGCATGCCACTGAGGACATGAGCAGCGTGGAAATCAGCATCCATGCGCACGAGGGCGTCCGCGCTCCGTTGATCATGGCCTTAATGATTGAAAAGGAACTCCTTGGTGTTCAGGATGGCCCAGAGGATATCCTCGTAGCCCTGACGCTTCGCTTGCTGGGAGTCCAGTAGCTTGCCTTCCCCATCCACACGCGGCCTGGCGAGGTGGCGTTCGGCGAGCGACATCTCGTCGGCGTTCGGCTCGCGGGAGAAGGCTGTGAGGTAAAGCTCGCGCAACTTCTCAGGATCAGGACGCACATCGATGACCATCTTCGCAGCCTGTCCATCGCCAGCGGTGAGCTTCTGCTGGATGTCCTGCGCGTTCAGCAGGTGCAGGCTCTGCGCTAGGCTGGCCTCCTGCGTGCGCTCGCACTCACAGGCGCTGGCCCCCTCCGGGCGGCCAAAGACGGTGAGGAAGTAGGATCCCTGGTTGTAGCTGTTGTCCGGCAGTGAGACGGCGCGCGTGCCCGCTGGCAGGCCCGCGAAGTTGCTGCGCGCCCCGGTCATAGCGTTCACGGAATCAAAGAGCACCTCCGCGCTCAGGCGCTTCGGGTAGTAGCGGCTGAAGTTCTGGCGGTCCACGCCGTTGTGCGCGTTGGGCACAGCGCTGAGCTGGTAGGTGCGGGACTGGACGATGCTGCGCACGAGCCGCCGCAGATCATAGCCGCCTGCTACAAACTCCTGCGCCAGGGCGTCCAGCAGCTCGGGGTTCGCGGGCGGGTTGGTCTCCCGCATGTCGTCCTCCGGCTCAATGAGGCCGCGATTGAAGAAGTGCTTCCAGTAGCGGTTCACCAGCGACTTGGCGAAGAAAGGGTTCGCCTTGTCGCTCATCCAGTCCGCAAGGCGCAGGCGTGGGTCTTCATCGGCAGGGATGTCCAGGGCGTCGCTGCCCAGGCCCGCAGGCTTCACAGGCAGCTTCGTGCGCTTGTTTACCGACTGCGCCACGCCGCGCTTGTGGAAGATGATCTCCTCCCCTTTGATCGCCGTGGGCTTGCGCCCGACCTGGCTGAAGAAAGCACCGAAGCTGTAATAGTCCTGCTGGCTCCACTTCTCGAAGGGATGGTGATGGCACTGCGCGCACTGCATCCGCACGCCGAGGAAAAGCTGCGCCACGTCTTCGAGCTGCTGCTGCGGCTCCTTCACGCGCTTGTACCAGGCCACGGCGGGGTTCTCCAAAACATCGCCGGTGGCGGCCAGTAGCTCGCGCACGATCTGGTCATACGGTTTGTTCGCCAGCAGGCTGTCCCGCACCCAGGAGTGGAAGGCGAAGTTCGCGGTGATGTCGCGCTTGTCCTCGCGCTTGTTGCGCAGCAGCGCGGCCCATTTGTTGGCGAACAAGTCCGCGTGATCGGCGCTGGTGAGGAGGCCTTCGATGGCCTGGTCGCGCTTCTCCGTCGAGCGGTTCGCGGCAAAGGCGCGCGTCTCCTCCAGCGTCGGTAGCCTGCCCGTCAGGTCCACGGTCACACGCCGCAGGAAGGTGGCGTCATCACACAGCGGCGAGGGCGGGATTCCGATCTGCCTCAGCTTCGCAAAGACACGCTCGTCAATGAAGTTGCGCGGGGCGGGCAGGTTCTCCACCGGCGCACCCAGCGGCACCGTAGCGCGGAAGACGCCCACCTTTCCCTGATAGCGCACCATCACCGCCACATCGCCCGGCAGGTCATTGAGGGAGACGAGACCCGTCTCGCCCACCTCGGCCATGCTCTTTTCGTTAGGCTCATAAAGCGAGCTGCGGGTGACATCCCGCACATAGCCGTCCGAGTAATGCGCCAGCACCTGGAGCTGCTGGCTGCCTTTGAGCACCATCGTCTGCTGGGAGGGCCGGACCTCAATGCGCACCATCTTCGGGTCCGTGTCCCGGCCATAGGGCATGCCCTGGCTGATCCAGCGCACGAGCGTCTGGTAGTCCTCCGACTTCGCATCTAGCTTCCTGCCGCCGCCATGCGGGGTCGTGTTGACCGCCTTCGTCAGCAGCAGGCTGCGGTCCGGCGCAGCGGGGAAGACACGCCGACCGCGCGCCTCCTTGACGATGTGTTCATAGTCCTCCTGCGGCTCGAAGCCCAGCAGCGAGAGCTTGAACCCGTTCTGCCCGCTGGCCTTGCCATGACACCCGCCCGAGTTGCATGTGGCTTTGGTCAAAATAGGCACGATGTCATTGGCGAAGTTCAACTGCCGCTCATCGGCGGCTGAGAACAACGGCAGCAGGGCCGTGAGGGTGAGTAGCAGATTTGGGCGCATGGGAAATCAGATAAGCTCTGGCATTGGAAGGAAACCATCCACGAGGTACTGCGGGCGGCCTGTCAGGTCGGTGATCGTGGTCTTCGTGACATCAATGCCGAGATGGCGGTACAGTGTGGCGAAGACTTCCCCGAAGGCGACGGGGCGCTCCGTGGGCTCGCCGCCGAGCCGGTCAGTGGCACCGATGACCTGTCCGTGCGGCATTCCCCCCCCAGCCAGCAGGGCGCAGGAGACGCGCGGCCAGTGGTCGCGCCCACCTTTGGCATTGATGATGGGCGTGCGGCCAAACTCGCCCCACACGACGACGGCCACGTCCTTGTCAAGGCCGCGCTCATGCAGATCAGTCACGAGCGCGGTGAGGCCGCTGTCCAGCAGCGGCAGGTCTTCGCGGAGCTGGCCGAAGTTGTTTGAATGGTAGTCCCAGCGGCTGAAGGCCAGCGTAACGACGCGCGCGCCGGCCTCGACGAGACGACGCGCGGCGAGGAAGTGCTCGGTGAGGCGCGGGCCGCCGTCATCGCGGTGCTTCGGGTCGCCCTTGCCATAACGCCCGACGATTCGCGGATCCTCACGGGAGAGATCAAGCGCGTGCAGGAGCCTTGGCGAGGTGAGGACGCCGAGCGCCTGCTGATGAAAGACATCCATGCCCGCCATGAGGCCGCCGCTGTCCATGTCGCGCCGCATCTGGTCAAAGCTGTGCAGCAGAGCCTGGCGGTCGCGCAGCCGCTCCAGGCTGATGCCTTTGAGCGACATGTCCTCCGTGCCGCCGCCACGGTTTGGCTGAAAGGGCGCATGGGAGATGCCGAGGAAGCCCGGCTCCCCCGTGCGCGCCCAGGGCATGTGGCCCATCTTTGGCGCAAGCCCGACGAACGACGGCATGGCGGCGTCCGTGCAGCCCTGGAGCTTTGAGACGACCGCGCCCAGCGCTGGCCAGCCGCCGGGCGGCTGCCGCTTCGCGCTGCGTCCCGTGAGGCACTGAAAGGCATCGTGCCCGGTGTCGCAGTCGGACATGGAACGGATGAGCGTGAATTTGTCCATCATGCGCGCCATGAGCGGCAGGTGCTCACAAATCTGTAGGCCCGCGACGTTCGTGGAGATCGGTTTGAACTCACCGCGAATCTCCGAGGGCGCGTCCATCTTCAGATCAAACATGTCCTGATGCGCAGGACCGCCCGGCAGGAAGACCATGATGACCGCCTTGTGTCCAGTGCCCGTGCGCTGCCGCGACTCCGCCTGCAGGAGCTGCGGCAGTGAAAGCCCGCCCATCGCAAGTCCGCCGATCCTCAGGAAATTGCGGCGCGAAACCCCGTCGCAGAAACCGCCGCCGGAATGGGAATGGATGGAGAGCATGGTAGGTGGAGAGTTCATCCTTGAACCTACGGGCGTGGGGTGGCAGGTCTTGCCTGGAGTCTGTGCAGCCGCGCTGGCAGAATGAGTGGGGCAGGATCATGGATTGAAACCAGCATCCCTCCCACTCAGTTAGGGCAGCCTCTGGGAATGCTGCCGGCTTGACTCAGCCCGGCGCGGCCCGCACGTTGACCGCATGACTCAGCGTTATCTTGATCCGAAGAATGACATTGTCTTCAAACGCATCTTTGGCGAGCACCCGCTGATCCTGCGTTCCTTCCTTAATGCCCTGCTGCCACTGCCGCCGGACGGACAGATCGTCTCTCTGGAATACCTGCCAGCCGATCAGGTGCCGCAGTTGCCCCTGCTCAAGCACTCTATCGTGGATGTGCGCTGCCGCGATGAGCAGGGGCGGCAGTTCATCGTGGAGATGCAGATAAACTGGACCAGCGCTTTCCTCCAGCGCGTGCTGTTCAATGCCAGCAAGGCCTATGTGCGGCAGTTGGAGAAAGGCGAGCAGTATGAGCTACTCCAACCCGTGATGGGCCTGTCCGTGCTCAATGACGTGTTTGATCGTGAGACGGCGGATTTTTACCACCACTACCGCATGGTCAATGTGGAGCAGCCGCAGCGGGTGATCGAAGGGCTACAGCTGGTCTTCATCGAGCTGCCGAAGTTCAAGACACACTTAGACATCGCCCCGCTGAAGCAGGCGTGGTTGAGATTCCTCCTCGAAACAGGGGAGGCTGACACGGAGGCGGAGATGCGCCTGCTGCACAGAGATGTCGCCAGTTGCGCCCCAGAGATACGGGAGGCTCTGGAACTCTCCGGCGAATCCGCCTTCAGCCGCAGCGAACTATAGGCGTATGATCGCTATTGGGATGTCATCCGCACCGAGCGCACCCTCGTAGCGGGCAAATATGCGGAAGGCCGCGCCGAAGGAATCTCAGTTGGCCGCGCCGAAGGCATTGCCGAAGGTCGTAAACAGGAGCGTCAGGCCATCATCGCCAAACTTGTTGCGGGTGGCATGAGCGAGGAGGAGGCCCGGCTTCTGCTCGGCATGTGAATGTGCCCCGCATAGAGTCTTCGTGCCCGGAGCCTGTACCGCCAGCGCCGTAAATGCGCGAATGAAGAACCCACCAGGGTGGACTGTTCATCGCAGGCCGGTGCGTGCAGCCTTCCATTCCCATGCGCCGGGCCGCAGCCTGCTGGCTCTTTGCCTCACACCAGCCCCGGTATCGGCGTGCCCTGGTAGAGCGGATGCGGGCGGCTAGTGAAGTCATGCCACATGGTCTCACGCGGCAGTCCGAGCGCCTCGTAGATGGTGGCAGCGAGGTTTTCGGGCGTCTGGGCATCGCTCTCAGGGTAGCCGCCTTGCTTGTCGCTGGAGCCGATGACACGGCCGCCTTTGATGCCGCCGCCGGCTAGCAGGAGGCTCTGCACCGCGCCCCAGTGGTCGCGGCCTGGCAGAGCGGCGGCGGTGATGCTTTTGATCTTCGGCGTGCGGCCAAACTCGCTGCCCATGACGATGAGCGTGTCATCAAGCAGGCCGCTCGCGTCCAGGTCTTCGATCAGCGCGCTGACGGCCTGGTCCATCGGCGGCAGCAGGTAGCCCTTCAAGTTTCTCCAGGCGGCCTGGTGCGTGTCCCAGCTTTCATTATTCCCCAGGTTCACCTGAACGAGCCGCACTCCCGTCTCGATGAGCCGCCGCGCCATGAGCAGGCTCCAGCCAAAGCTGTGCCGCCCGTAGCGGTCGAGCTGATTTGGGTCCGCCTTTTCCAGGCTGAAGGCATCATGCACGCCGTGATTGCCGAGCAGCGAGACGGCGGCCTGGCGATAGGTGTCGAACTGCACATCCCCGGCGATCGCGGTCAAATCATTGGTTTGGCGCTCCAGCGAGTCGCGCAGGGACACACGGTCCATCACGCGGTCAAGCGTCAACCCCTGCGGCAGGGCCAGGTGCGGTGCCTGGAAATGCAGGCCGTCATCCACCGCGAAGCCGGTTTCATGATGAAAGAGATACTGCGGATACGCGCCGTAATGGCTTGGCCTGTAAGGTGATGCCTCCAGGAACCAGGGATCTGCGGCGCGTCCGAGCATCCCGCCGAACTGGCCCGGCAGTGTGCGTCCGGTGCGGTGGACGAGCTTGTCAGGCAGCACGAGTGCCGGTGGCAGATTGTTGGTTCGCGGCAGCAGGGTCGTGGCCTGCGCGGCGATGCTGGGCCAGTCGGCGGACTGCGGTTTGTTGGGATCGAATCCGACGGGCGTCTCGCTGCGTCCCGTGAGCATGATGTGATGCGACAGCGAATGATCGCTGCTGCCATGCGTGAGCGAGCGCACCAGGGACCACTTCTCTGATATCTTCGCCAGCCGCGGCAGGTGTTCGCAAATGTGCGTGCCTGGTGTGCGGGTGCGGATCGGTTTGAATTCCCCGCGCACCTCCATCGGCGCGTCTGGCTTGAGGTCAAAGCTCTCATGCTGCGCCAGCCCGCCGGAGAGGAAAATGTAGATTACCGACTTTGCCCTCGCTGCGGTGGCGGCAGGTGCGGCCAGGGCACGCAGCGCCGTCAGATGGTTCACCCCCAGCCCCAGCAAGCCAATCGCCCCCGCCTGGATGATCTCCCGGCGGGTGGCACGATGCCCTGGATGTATTGCGTGCATGACGCCAATCTACGCGAACACATTCCGTAATCTTGCCGGGAGGATTCGTCGCCGGATGTGTTTGGGTGTTGTTTGGCCAGCGACGTCACCGAAGGAAGATCGGTCCACATTCGGGACACACTCGTGTTCTGGGGGCGGCGTTGGGCTACGCACTATTTCCTCTCGGCATCAATCTTGGCCTTTTCGGCAGCGGCGTCTGCCTCTGCTTTTTTCTTATCAGCATCAAGCTGCGCCTGGACGGCGTCTTTGTTGGCTTCGATCCGCGCCTTGTCCACAGTGGCGTTAATATCGGTCTGTGTTTTGGCCTCATGGGCAGCGGCGTTCACGGAGTCCTTGCGGATGTCAATGGCGTCCTGGGCGGCGTCCTTGTTGGCCTCGACGGCTGCTTTCTGCTTGTCGCAAGCCGCGACGATGAGGGTAGAGGCGATAGCTAGAAGTAGGAGTTGGATGTGTTTCATGATCTTGTTGGTTGAGTTTCTGAGTTGTCTGAACTGGCTGCGGTCAACTATTATTGATCGGGCACTCATGCCAAATTTTCTATGGGGTGAAACCCTACCAGGTGCGGTCAGGCGGTGACGAGGGGCTGAGTATCGCGGGTTTTGGCGAATTCCTCCGGCATGAGCAGTTCGACATCGGTGCCCATGTTCATGGGGCCGAGGAAGTGGTGTTCGGTGCGCTCTGCGGATTCGGCGAGCCAGGCGTAGGACTTGTGGTAGAGCTGGAGGAAGCGGTCCACGAAGGGGGCGACTACATCTGAGGCTGCGGCAGCCATCTGGGCGGACATAGCCTTCATATCAACGGCGGCACCGGGATTCATGGAGATGCTGTAAGGATCTGGCAACACGCCGCCCTGGAGCAGATGGTCATTGAGGGGAATGGGCCGTTTGTCCTGGGTGAAGGTGTACATGGCACCATCCATAGTGAGGAGTATCTGGCGGACGAGGTTGGTCATCTTTGGAACGACGGACTGGAGGGCGTTAAAGAAGTTACTGCCGTCGTCGAGGTTGGCATAACGGGCACCGAGAGTCTGGAAGGCGAAGAAGGTAGTCAGCAGTTCGCGGAAAGAAGGTAGAGCGCCGGCCATGGCCTCGTAGATGGCGACCCAACCGGGTAGTTCTTCACGGCGTTCGAGCAGGCGGTCGTCGAGCAGCTCTTTTTCCGTCCACCAGAGTAGGCCGAGAGCGGCGGCGAAACGACTTTCGAGCTTCACTTCATAGGCTTGGAGGGATGTTTCCACATGCTCCATGACCATGCGCTGGCGGGCCGCCTCGTTGCGCAGGGATTGCGGGCTGGTATCCTCTGTGCCGAATTGGATGCGTGACACAGTGAACCCCGCGAGGCTGAGGGTGGCAGCGGCCTCAAGGTCGCGACGGCGCTGCCAGGCGATGTTCCATTCCCTCAGCGACAACTTTAGCCGATTGGCCCACTCCTTCATTTCATTGCGGACGCGCATAATCTCGTCTTGGAGGTGAAGGATGCCGGGGGAGACGGTGTGGGTGGCACCGAGACCGCACATGGCGCGCTCTGGGTGGGCGAGGCCACTAAAGTAACGGCGAATGATGACGAGGGATTCGTCCTCGCGGCGGTTCTGGTGGGTGACCTCCTCATCGGCGACGAGGCGGTGCTCATGCAGGGCGATGCCAAGCTCGTGCTGGTAGTAGAAGCTGGTAACCTGCCGTGACAAATCCACAAACCCACGCAACTGGGCGGCGGCGGGGGCATCGGCAGGGAGATCGGCGATGATGGCGGCCCCTTTGGGCTGCGCGGTGCTCTGTGCCCCAGGTGGTGAACCTTGCTTCTGGCGGGCGGCGCGGGCGACGTGGCGGGCGAGGAGAAGTGTGAGATTGTCCGGCAGTCGCTGCTGGGCCATACCGCGCTGGATTTCCACGCGGGAGGCCAGCCAGGCTGCGTCCAGCAGGTCCATTTTATCTTGGAGGCTGCGCCAGGGATCAGCGCTGATGAGATTCACGGCAGCAATCTTAGCCCCGGCGGCCAGGCGCAGGAGGGCAGCGGCGCTGATGATGCGGGAGGTGAGGAAAAGGAGGGCGAAGGGGAGCTTCGCCACGCTCATCCACAACCAAGCGGTAATGCGGAGAAATTTCTGGAAGGTGGTTTCTTTGGCGCGCTTTTCCCGCAGTTGCAACTCCCAGGGGTCGTGCTCGTGCAGGGCGCGGTAAAACCAGGTGTGCAGTTCCCGCACGACATGGCTGAAGGTGGTGCCGATGCCGCCAGCGTTCATGGCTAGCTCCCGCACCAGCAGGGCAGCGAACTCGCGCGCGCTGACCACAGAGACAACGGGCAGGCCAATGTGGAGGACCATCTCCCCTGCGGGGATGCCTTTGATACCGTTTTTAATTGAGGTGCGGATACTGGTGGTGGTGTCCAGCCACACCTCGTCCGGCGGATCTAAGCGCAGATGCCAGCACAACTCATCCACGATGCTAAACAACTGCGGCTGGCTGGCTGGCGTGATCAACAATGCCACACGCACGGAGCGCTGACGCGGCAGCAACGGGCGCAGCATAAAAATCCAAGTCATGATGCCCGCACCGAGCCAGGCAGCAGGCAATGCGTCCTGCCAGACCCAGCTTGCACTCATCGCCAAATGCGCAGTCCACTCCATTGCGGCTGCGCCCATGAAAAGCCCTAACCCAGCAACAACAAGTATATAGAGCAACGGCAGCAGAAGGGAAACGCTACTGGTACAGAGAAGCAGTAGGAAATGCAGCGGCCCGCGCCACGGAGTGAGGCGCACGCGCTGTGCAGGAGGCATGTCGGCGGCAGGAGAGGACATCTCGGGAAAAAGAAGACGAAGCTAGAGCTTAATTATTGAAATTCTAGTATTATTCACTCAGTAAGAGCATTCCAGATGGGTAATTGGGGCACTACAGGGCCGTCATGCTCGGCGGAAAGTTGCATGATACCCTGATAAATTCCTTCTCAGCCCCCAGCCCTTCGCCCCATAAACGGACCAGCAGCAGTGATGCGCTGGCATTTGACATGTGGTGGTTGGAGCCGATAAACCGTTCCCATCGAATGCAGCCCACTACGCCAGAATCCGCCACCAAATCTGCAGCCCCAGCGGATCTGGAAATCAAAGACGCTCAGCTCATCTTTAACCACGTGTGGAAGCAACTCGAAGCGGACTATGGGCGTGAGCGGCTGCGTTTCCCAAAGGAGCTGATCCTACTCGGCGGGGCACCGGGCGCGGGCAAAGGGACAAACACAGACTTCATCCGCGAGCTACGCGGCATCACGGCGGAGCCGATCGTTGTCAGTGCCCTGCTAGACAGCCCGGAGGCGCAGAAACTCAAGGCGCAGGGCGGCATGGTGGGGGACCGCGAGGTGGTGAGCATCCTCATCCGCAAACTTCTGGAACCTGAGCAACAGAATGGGGCGATCCTGGACGGATTCCCGCGCACGAAAGTGCAAGTAGAGTGCCTAAAAATGCTCTTTGATGAAATGATGCGCCTGCGCCGCGATTTCTCAGAGACACTGGATGCAGCGCATTTCAAGCAACCCATCTTCCACATCATGGTGCTGTTTGTGGATGAGGCAGAGAGCATCGCAAGGCAAATGAAACGCGGGCAGGAAGTGCTAGCCCACAATGAGGAAGTCCGGCGCTCAGAACTCGGTGAACTGTGGGAGGAGCGGGCCACCGACTTTGACACCAAGCTGGCGCGGAACCGTTACAAGGTCTTCAAGGAAAAGACGTATGATGCGCTGGTCTCGCTCAAGGAGATATTCCATTACCATTTCATCAATGCCCAGGCACCGCTGGAGCTGGTGCAGGAAAACATCGTCAAAGAACTGGAGTATCAAAGCTCCCTGGAGCTAGATCCGCGCACCTTCGACCTGCTGCGCAAGCTGCCGCTCGCTAGCGAGATCGTCCGGCACGCGCGGCAGGATCTGGTCCGCCGACTGGATGGCTACAAGGTAGAGAAGCCGGAACTAATGCAGGCCGTAGTGACCTTCATTGAGGAAAAAATGATGCCCATCATCGTACGCCACGCCATCTCTGGCCGGGCAGACATCAACTCGGAAAGCAAGCTCTTCCACGATCCTGAAGCCCTAGCTATCCTCATTGACATCTTTTCCGAGCGCGGCTTTCACGCGACGGTGGATCTACATCACATCGAGATACCCGAGCAGTTTGATCTGCAAACCGGTCAGATTCAGTGCCGGAAGAAAAAGGTCTTTCGCTTTGGCATTCGGTTCAAGGGATCAGAGATCCGGCGTGGGTAAGTGGTGAGCAGACTGACCGCGCTGGCGGGCGCACTTTTCAAATGAAACGTGCCATCCTATCTGCCACGTCTTTTTCCAGACTGCGGACATAGCGGAGCGTGTACTCCTGCACATCGAGCTGGTCATCCGCGATCAGCGGCTACAGTTCCATGGCAAAAGTGAGCTGGCTGGCCGTGATGTCATTTATTGACGGCGCGCCAAAGTTTAAATTAAATACCCAAGTATTTTATTTAGATTATCCAATAATACTGAGTTTGTTCGTGTGGCGTTTTTCTCTGCTTGTCATACCCATACTTGTAGACTCTTAGTCACGCTCATGAAATTCATATTCCTTCTTTTGGCTGTCGTCTTTCAAGTTCTTCCCCAAGTCCTTCACAGTGAAGGACAGCCGGTGGATTCAAACGCGAAGAAGGCGGCTGTGACCGAAAGAATTCCCCTGGCAAGGCTCGGTGAGAAAGCGGGAAGGCAGTACGAAGGGGAAGGTCTGGGCATCAATGCGACCAAAGATGGAGCCGCATTGCGATGTGTGCTGCAAAAACTAGAGGGCCGAATCACCTCTGGAGGGCTTTGGCTTAAATCCACGTTGGAAGGCGATGCTGCGGGAATGCCTTTCCGAATCCAGGCTGAGAGTTTGGGCCGTGAAGCCGATAGGAAACTGGCACAAGAAGGCAGCGTGGAGATGACAGACGGACTCGTCCGCTATGTGCGGAGTGGTTTGGTGGAGGAATACTCGGTCAGTGCCGATGGTGTGCGGCAGGATTTCCTCGTGCAGGAAAGTCCGGCGGGCAGCGGACCGCTGCGTGTTGAGTTGAAGGTGACGGGCGCGCAGGCACAGATGTCTGATTCCGGTTTGAATTTGACCTTGGAGGGTTCCGGACGCGGCATTGCTTACAGTCGGCTCAGCGTCACAGATGCGACTGGGAGGAGGCTAAAGGCAATGATGGAAGTCGTGACGCCACAACGGCTAGCGGTGATCGTGGAGGATGCCGGAGCCGTGTATCCCGTGCGGATTGATCCGACCTTCAGCGATGCGGACTGGGTGAGCATGGGTGTTTCGACGCAGACCGCAAACATTAATGCAGTCGCCGTGGACCCTGCGGGAAACCTGTATGTCGGAGGCATGAATTTTAGTTTTATCCAGAGCACCAGCTCGCACCAGTACAACATCGCACGCTGGAACGGCAGTGAATGGTCCACGCTCGGGATCTCTTTTTCCCCAGGGATGAATCCTGACGTGGATGGTGAGGTGAAGGTGCTGAAGATGCATGGTACGGACCTGTATGTGGGCGGGATGTTTGCCACGGCCGGTGGGATGACGGCCAACCGGGTGGCCAAATGGGACACGGTGGGCAGGATGTGGACGACGCTTGGATTTGGCTTCCAGGCAGGAGTCGGCGGTGAGGTGAAGGCCATAGAGATCATCGGTTCAGATGTCTATGTGGCGGGTTCCATCATGAATGCAGGTGGTAACCCTGCGTCAGGGATTGCGAAATGGAATAGCATGACGATGAGCTGGTCGGCCCTGGGCAGCGGCATATTTCCTGTCATGGTCGAGACCTTGGCCGTGATGGGCGGTGATTTGTATGCAGGCGGGTCATTCTTTGAAATCGGGGGTGTCCAGGTCAGCAACATCGCGAAGTGGAGCCCGACGAGCGGGCAATGGTCGGCGCTTGGTTCTGGTGTGGATTCAGGTGTGCGAGTGGTGGCAGTGAATGGGACAGATCTGCTTGTGGGCGGCTACTTCACCACGGCAGGTGGAGTGCCGGCCAATGGCATCGCGCGGTGGAACGGCAACGCATGGTCGGCGCTCGGTGAGGGAGTGAATGATGGCACTGTCGAAGCCATCGCCGTGAATGGCTCCGATATTTACGTGGGCGGCTATTTCACCACGAGTGGTGGAGTGAAGCGCAATCGCATGGCCCTGGTCAGCGCCAGTGGAGAGCTGGATGCGGGGTTCAATCCAGGCAGCAACAGCACTGTGCTATGCACGGCGAGGCAGGCGGACGGGAAGCTGCTGCTGGGCGGTTACATTTATAGCATCGACGGGGTGGCTCGCAGCCATCTGGCAAGGCTCAATGCCGACAACACTCTTGATCTGAATTTCAATCCTTTGATCGGCAGTGAGGTAAGAAGCGTGGCCGTGCAGGCGGATGGGAAAATCCTGATCGCAGGCGGATTCACTACGGTGGGAGGAGTGACACGAAACCGAGTCGCGAGGTTGAATGAAGACGGCACTCTGGACAGTGGCTTCAACCCAAATGTCACGGGGAACTTCGGCACCACCGTCGAGACCGTGGCGGTGCAGGCGGATGCGAAAATCCTCATCGGTGGCAGCTTCACCGCCGTGGGTGGCGCAGCCCGCAGCTATTTGGCACGGTTGAACGCCGATGGGACGCTGGATGGCACATTTGCCCCCGTGCTGAATGGCGATGTGAACACCCTCCGAGTCCAGACAGATGGGAAGGTGCTTATTCGGGGCTATTTCACCAACATCGGTGGCGTCTCGCGAAGCGGTCTGGCCCGCTTAAATGCGAATGGAATCCTGGACACAGCCTTCAACCCAAGTCTCTCTCTGGATCGCTGCCTAACCCTGCAAGCCGATGGCAAGATCCTGATCGGTGGCAGTCTGACAAACTCTGGCCAGGGAACGACCCGGCAGAATCTGGCGCGTTTCAATACGAATGGCAGTCTCGACACCAGCTTTTTGGATGCAGGCATCAATGGCTCCGTACTCGAAGCTACCGTGCAGCCAGATGGGAAAATCCTCATTGGCGGTGACTTCACCATGGTCGGCGGTGCGCCACGCAGTCGGCTGGCGCGGCTGAATGCAGACGGCACTCTCGACACTGGCTTTGCACCTGTCGTCGGTGGTCAAGTATCGGAAATCGTGGTACAGGCGAATGGCGGCATTCTTTTCACCGGCAGCTACTCATCAGTGGGCGGGATCATGGTCAACAACATCACGCGCTGGGATGGCAGCGTCTGGTCGGCTGTGGGACTGGGGACGGACTACGATGTGCGTGACCTTGCCGTGTCTGGAAGCGTGCTATTTGCAGCGGGCGGCTTTTCGCAAATGAATGGCGTGAGGAGTCTGGGCATCGCTCGGATGGACATCCCCACTGGGAAATGGACGGCTCCAGGCTTGGGGGTGGATGCATTGGTCTATTCCCTGGCCGTCAGCGGCAGTGATCTGTATGTCGGAGGGGATTTCATCACCGCAGGCGGGGTCATGGTGAATCGTATCGCCCGCTGGGACGGCAGCACCTGGTCGGCTTTGGGCTCCGGCTTGAATGGCAGTGTCTATGCACTCGCAGTGAATGGCACGGATGTGTATGCAGGCGGCAGCTTCAGCACGGCAGGAGGTGTGGCTGCCAACAACATTGCCAAATGGAGCACGATCAGCGGCACCTGGTCGGCGCTGGGAGTGGGTTTCAGTTCATCTGTCAACGCGCTAGCTGTGAGTGGAGGCAGTGTCTATGCAGGCGGCTTCTTCACCGGCGGAATTGCCCGCTGGGACACAGCGGCAAGCACTTGGTCCACCCTTGGCACTGGAGTCAGCGGGTCGGTGAAAGCGCTCGCCGTGAGTGGCAGCGATCTCTACGTTGGAGGATGGTTTGAAAAGGCAGGCGAACAACCCAGCGGCGGTCTTGCAGGCATGAACAGCGATGGTTCCCTGAATTCAACGTTCAACCAGAACGCCAGCTTTGCTTTGGGCCCCTACACATGCACAGCGGTGCTGCCGACCGGGGGAATCCTCGTCGCCGGACAACCCGGGCCATTCAGCCCCAGCGGCCTGAAGCTGTTTTATGCGGATGGTGTCAATAATCCCATGCTCAACGTCAATGCTCCAGGTCTTACCGTCATGAGCATCAGTTCCATGGCCGTGCAGGCGGATGGGAAAGTCGTGCTTGCCGGACAGTTCATCTTCGATGGCAATCCGCAGACTTTTCATGTGCTGCGACTGGTCCCGGACTTCCCCTTCAATGCCCGCTTCACACCTGACGCCGGATTCGCACCCGTCATGCTCGACTTCATCGGTCCTGATGGCATCACAGGCGTGGCGGTACAGGCAGATGGCAAGGTCCTGGTCGGTGGTGCATTCCACGGTCTGGGTGGTCAGTTCCAACCCAATCTGGCGCGACTGAATGCCAATGGGACACTGGATGGCAGCTATGCGCCTAGCATCTCTAGCGGAGTCTCCGCGATCGCCCTGCAAGCGGATGGCAAGCTGCTCATTGCCAGCATTGCCACGCCGGGAGCCCTTACACGACTGAACGCCGATGGGACAACGGATGTTCCGCCGTATCTGGAATCATCTGGCATTCAGTTCCAAAGCATCACCGGCGTCGTCTGCCAGTCTGATGGGAAGATCGTGCTATCAGGCAGTTTTATGAGCAGCGGCAGCGGCACGACACTCAAGTTCTTACGCTTCCAAAGCTTTGGCATGAGAGACACCGCATTCAGTCCGCCCAACACGCTGGGCTTATCAGCAGATGTGTCTGATGTAGCTCAGCGTGCCGATGGTGGACTGGTTTTTGTGGGCAGCTTCTTCAGTGTCCATGCACAGGCAAATGGCCTCGCCAAATGGAATGGCAGCGCCTGGTCGTCTCTCGGCGCAGGAGTGGGCTCGGGACCAGCCGCGCAGATCAATGCCCTGGCGGTCAATGGCAGCGATGTTTATGTGGGCGGTATGTTCAATCTGTCCCTGGGCATGTTTGGCTCCACACAGAATGTAGCCAGATGGGATGGCAGCTCGTGGCAGCCTCTCGGCCCGGGACTGAACTCCACCGTCAATGCCCTCGCCTTCACGGGGGGCGAGCTTTACGCAGGCACAATGAGCGGGGGCTTCAATGCCGGCGTTTACAAATATGAAGGCACTTGGAACTCCCTGGGCTCGGGAGTGGATCAGGGAGTCCAGGCGCTGGCGGCAGGCAGTGGCTCGCTCTACGTGGGAGGCTGGTTCAGCACGGCTGGCGGGAAGCCCTCCAACTATCTCGCACGCGCCAAACTGCCCGCTGCGCCAGAGATCGCAGTGAGAGGCAACGGAGTGGTGATCAGCGATGGCGACTCCACACCCGACTCCACCGATCACACCGACTTCGGCAATGCCGCCGTCAGTGGTGGCAGCGTGACACGCACCTACACCCTCGAAAACAGCGGCACGGACGTTATCTTCCTCAATAGCACGCCGAGAGTCTCATTGAGCGGAGGTCAGGCGGCGGACTTCACCGTGTCGGTGCAGCCATCCGTCTCCAGCATTGCCCCGAATGGCAGCACCACCTTCCAAATCACCTTCGATCCCAGCGCCGCCGGTCCGCGAAGCACGACGGTGAACATCGCCAATAGCGATGGCGATGAGAACCCCTACAACTTCACCATTCTGGGCACTGGCACCCTGCCTGAGATCGTGGTGGAGCAGCCCTCCGGCTCAGCCCTGACGGATGGCGCTGGCATCCTTGATTTTGGTGGACTGACGGTAGGCACGGGCGTGACTCGCGTGTTTGTGGTGAGGAATGCGGGGCTCGCACCTCTGACTGGCATCGGTCTCGTGTTGGGGGGCTCGCACCCAGGCAACTTTGGCGTCAGCGTCGCGCCTGCCGCTACGATAGCTCCAGGCGGCAGCACCAGCTTTCACATCACCTTCATTCCTTCGGTCCTCGGTACGAGGTCTGCGGCTCTTCAAGTCACCAGCAACGACAGCGATGAAGCACCCTTTGACATCAGTCTGACCGGAGAAGGCCTCACCGCCACCCAGGGCTGGGCACAGACCTTCTTTGGCACCACGACCCCGGCTGGAGATGCCGCGCCGACAGCCGATCCGAACCAGAACGGCATCCCCAATCTGATCGAGTATGCGCTTGGCGGCGATCCTGTGGGAGGGACCACGGGAACCTCGATCCTGCCCGAGCCAGACATCAATCCAGCGGCGGGGTGCATGGAGTTTCATCTCGTCCGATACCTGGACCGAAACGATGTCACCCTCACCGTCCAGGTGGCCGACGCCCTCACCGGCCCGTGGTTAAACCTGGCTCAAAGCATCAACGGCGCACCCTTCAGCGCATTGGCGGCTGGAGCCGTCGTGACCGAGTCCGGCACCGGCCCCACACGCCTCGTGAGCGTGTGTGACATCTATCAGGTCAATGACCCGGCACATCCGAAACGATTCATGAAGCTGGTGGTGACGCAATGACCGCGCTTACTGCGACACTTTTCAGATGAAACGTGCCATCCTCTCTGCCACGTCTTTTTCCAGACGGCGGACATAGCGGAGCGTGTACTCCTGCACATCGAGCTGGTCGTCTTCGATCAGCGGCGTCAGATCCATGGCAAAGGTGAGCAGGCTGGTTTTGTCCGTGGTATGGGAGTCAAAGTAGGTCGCGTTGGCATGGCGCAGACCCTCCTCGGCGAGGTCGTAGCGCTTGCCGCCGCTGATCTGGCTGTCGAAGACGCCAAGCAGCGGGCGCAGCAGGTGCGGGTGCTTGTCCACCCAGAGCATGACCTTGTCCTCGCCAAGCAGCCAGTCGAGCTTCCGCCAGACCTCGCAGCCATAGACCTTCTGCGGGCGCATTTCCGGCGGCAGGGCACGGAGCGCTTCCAGGCTGCGGAGAAAGGTGGCCACATGGGTGTCGTGGCGGTCGCAGGGATTGTGGACGTAGAGAATCTGCGGCAGCGCGTGCTCCAGGATGAACTTTAAATCCTCCACCACGGGGCCGTTGCGCGGCTCCTTTACCTCCTCGCTGGGGTAGCCGAGCTGCGCCATGAAGCTGTACTCGCCCACATAGGCGGCTTTGCGCTGCTCGATGAGGCGCACCTGCTGCATCTCATCGTCCGTGTACTTTTCATACGGGCCTTTGCGCGGGCTGCCTGAGCCGTCGGTAACGACGACGCCACCGAACCATTTGTCGCCGCTTTTGAAGCACTCGGTAATGCCGTGATAGGCGGCGATCTCCAGGTCGTCCTGATGGGAAACGATGCCGAGATGCGTGACGCGGCGCAGGGCAGTCCAGGGTTCAGTCTGGTCGGGGATGAAGACGTCATGTTTGGGGTGGCGGAAGGTCACGGTGCGGCATTAAGCGCAGCGGCGGGGCTTGTGCAAACAGACTCCGCAACCAAGACCGGCACGCGTGGTTGATAGCGCACATGACCACCGCTAGCGTGGCGGGTCTGACCCCCGCCTTTGTCATGCCGGAACCGGAATGGCCCGCAACCACACAGCCCTTGTCTCCCCCTGACACGGTCGATGAGTCATGCGATGCGGAGAACGTGCGCCTCATGCTGCGCGTGAAGGAGGGGGATGTGAAGGCCTTCGAGCGCCTTGTGGAGCTGCATCAGAGTATCATGATCGGCACCGCCGCGCGGATGCTGGGGAATCTGGATGACGCGCATGACATCGCCCAGCAAGTCTTCATCCGCGTCTGGAAGAGCGCCCCGCGCTACGAGCCGAGCGCGAAGTTCACCACCTGGATATTCACCATCATGCGGAATCTAGTCTTCAACGAGACTCGCCGCCGCTCCCGCCGGAAGGAATTTTCCCTGGACCAGGAGAACGATGACGAGGCACCGCGCCAGTATGCTGACCTGACGGCACCAGCGCCCGACCAACTGACCGAGCAGGACGAGCTGGAACGCGCGCTGGACAAGGCCATCGCCGCGCTGCCGGAAAAGCAGCGTTTGGCGGTGATCATGCGCCGTTACGAGGACACGCCTTATGAGCATATCTGCGAAGTCCTGAAAATGTCTCTGCCCGCCGTGAAGAGCCTACTTTTCCGCGCCCGTGCTGAGCTGCGCAAGCACCTGGCTGCGCATCTGGGCGAGGACGTTCCGTGAATCTGCCGCGCCTCACCTGGTCTCGCCTTCCCAAAGGAAGTGCTCCAGGCGGATCTTGGTGGCGCGTTCCTTCGCCTCGGCGGCGCGGTCGCCGCTGGACTGGGCCAGCTTTTCGGCTATGCGGGCGGCAGCTTCCCACTGCTTCGCGGTCTCCAGCAGCTCGATGGCGAAGAAGCCTGCGCGGTAATACCAGCGGAATTCAGCAGGGTTCGACGGGCCGGTGAAGCCTGTGCTCTGGACTACGTCGTAGCAGGCCTCTAGCGCCTCGGTGACACTACCAGCAGCGTTCAACGCGGCAGCTAAGGTGTAGCCGGCGCGGGCACGCCAGAGGTAGGACAGGTCGTCCTCCCGGCGCATCTCATGCAGGAGGTTGACCGCCTCGGTGAGGCGGGCGGCGTCAGTCTTGCCCAGGAGCATGAGTATCTCTGCCTTTTCACAGACCAGGGAGTGCTGCATGTCCTCGGAAAGCCCTTTTTCGGTGAGGAGGGAGTCCAGCACCCGGAGTGCCTCTGCCTCCTCCCCGGCGCGGCGTTTGGCCAGTGCCTGCTGCTGGCGTGCGGGGATGCTCAGTGGGCCGCCGCGCTCGGCCAGCTCTTGCCAGAGATTGATAGCGGTCTCGCGGCCTTCGTCGCTGAGCATAGACAGGGCGGCAATGCCGGCAAAGTAGAGAGCTGTGTCAGCGTGGGGGGAGGTGGGGTAATCTTTTGCTACCAGCTCAAATTCGGTGCGTGCGGCAGCGTAGCTCTCTTGGCGGAAAAAGGCGTCTGCCACCCGCATGCGTACGGTAGCGGACTGGGCGGCAGCGGGCCACTGCTTGAGGAAGGCTGCCCCGGCCTCGGTGACGCCCTTGAGATCACCTTTCCGATCGAGCAGCCAGATGCGGTTCAGGGCGATGCGTTGGTGCAACGTGGGCGATAGTGCGGGCAGGGCGGCTACTGCCTGGAGGGTTCCTTCCACGGCGGTAAAGTCCGGTGATGTGGCTGCCGCTAGGGTAGTCTCCGCCAGGGCCAGATGTGCCTCAGGCAGACGCGGATGGGAGGGACGCTGCTGAATGAAGGTGCGCAGCTCCGCCAGCGCCTCTGGCTGCGCGCGGGCGGCCATGTCCAGGGCGCGGTCTAGCTCTAGATCGGCGGCGGCGTCACCGGACCTCACAGATGTGTCCGCGCCAGCGCTGACGATTTGTAGCTGGCCGAGAAGTGTCTGGTAGAGCAGCAGCTCCCCGGCGCGTACGGCGGCCACGCCGGCGTTGTAGAGGGCGGCCCGGCGCTCTGCGAGGGTCGTGGCCACATCCGCCGCAGTTTGGAAAAGCTGCGCTGCCTGGCGGAATTCCCCACGTGAGAAGGCAGTGCCGCCGGTCACGAAGTCCACCATCGCGGAACGGCTGGCACCAAAGCGCTGCCGCCATTGATCCGCGAGGGCGGTGACGCGGTCGTCCGCCTTGAGTGCGCCGTAGGTTTCCAGGGCCAGGTGCATTGCCTCTGCGGCCTGGGGGTGTCCGGGATGCGTCTGGATCATCGCCTCCAGCAGGCCCAACGACTCAAGCGTGCGGCCGCGCGCCAGCAGCCAGCGGGAGAGCAGCAGCATGGCGTGGGCGCTGAAGGTGCCGGTGCTGGCTGCTGGGTTCTGTGTCTGGCGCTGGGCGGTGCTGCCATCGGTGATCCAGCGCAGGACTGCATCCGCAGGCAAGACCGTGGCACGGCTGCTCTCAAAGACGCGGGCCAGCAGGTCGAATGCCTCTGTCCACAGCGTGCTCTCTGCCGTGTTGTCCAGGAACAGCACCAGCACTTCCGCCGCCTCATTGGGCTTTTCCTGGCGCAGTAGGGAGTCCGCCAGGAGCACCGCAGCCGCGTGGTGCGCGTGCTCGCCCCCGTAGGTGGCGGCGAGCATGGCGCGCAGTTCCGTCTGCGCCTGGTCGTGAAGGCCAGTCTCCACAAGGCCACGGGCGCGTAGGCTGCGTGCTACGGGGTCGGCCAGGTTCGCTGGGCTGGAGAGGTTTTTCACGGCGCTGCTGTGATTGCCGGTGGTCATGTCCATTTCGTCGAGCATCAGGCCAGCAGTGCGGGCGGTTCTCGCATCAGCGTTGTGGCGCAGCGTGGCCAGCACCTCGCGGGCCAGCGTCGTGTCCCACTGGGAGAGCGCCGTGTGCGCCAGTAGTAGGCGCTCTTGGCTGGTGGCTTCCCCGGCACGCAGGCGTGCCACTAGCAGCTCCTCCGCTCTCTGCGTGTCACCGGCGAGCACGAGCGCCTGTGCCTGCCAAAAAATGCTGTTGGGCACGCGCTCTTTTTCCAAGATTTTCAGCGCCTCCGCACCGTTCTTTGCCCGCACCCAGGCCTCCACAGCGAGACTGGCGAGCGTAAGACGCTCTGTGCTGTCCCAGCGGGCCGCTTCCAGCAGGCGGGTGGCCTTTACTGCGGCCACGCTAGGCAGGCCATCATCTAGGGCCAGACGGGCAGCTCGGAAATCCGCCTCCTCATCCAAGCCGCTGGCTGTGGCGGTGAGAGTGGCGCACACCCCTGCCAGGGCAAGGACAGAACTGCGGAGGAGGGCGCGGCAGGCAGCGTACATGATTTAAAGAAGGGCCGATGGTAGTGCAGCACCTCGGTGATTGCCAACAATTCGGCAGGCATAGCAAAACCTGGCGAGGGAATCTTGCACATCACGGTTGACGACGCCGGAGCAGTGCGTGGTGCGGGACGCCGCTAGCAGAGGTGGTCCAGCGGCCTTCAAACTCGGGGAGCATGAGGAGGCGGGCGCGGGCAGCCCTGCCGGAGAGGGGGGCGGGAAAGGAGCTTTTCAACGCGCTATTGGCACGACCCGGAGTAGGCTCGACGCACCAGCCCCAGTCCTGGCGGTCGGGCGCAATACCGATGGAGGCGTTGTCAGGGAATGCGGGCAAGGGGTGCTCAAATCTCTGCCAGATGGTGCCGCTTGGGCCGATCCATGAGAGAATGCCGACACTGCCTTCGAGCTTGAACCGGATGTGCATGTTTCCTTGATCTTTGGCAGCGCCGGAATGGCAAATGAGGACGCGGTACTCGCCGGGCTGGAGTATGATGGAGAGGCCATCGGGGAGGGAATGTGGCCCCAGCCAGTCCTGGGCGAGATAATCGCGACCGCTGGTGCCGCCGTAGAAATGGCGGAGGTGATAGCCGGTGAGGTCTATGGGGCGGGTGGTGGGATTGTGAATCTCAATCCAGTCCGGCGTGCTACCATCGGCAGTTTTGAAGCTGCCTGCATTGTTGGCCTGTATCTCGGTGATGATGACGGGAGGTCGCTGATCCGCAGGCATCCAGGGCTGGTAGGACATGGAGGCACCGCTGAGCCAGCGGAGGCCTTCCGTAGATTGGCCTGGCGAAATCTCAGCTCCGAGCCAAAGAGGCAGGGTGTACTGACGCTCTCGCAGGAGCTTGAGCACCTGCGCCATTTCGGCGGGTGTGTGGATTTCGGCGAGGCGCCAACCATCATGCTGCTGGACCCAGTAAGTTAGGTTCTCCCAAGTCACAGACATATTGAGCAAAGCCCACTCATCATTGAGGAGGGTGAGCGGCAGAGCCTGGTCAATGTTCCTGGAGTCGCTATCGTTTTGGGCTGCGGCCTTCTCAGCGGTGAGCAGGCGATTGACCTCGTCGAGCGTATAGATGAAGCCCATGCCGATGATGACACAGGTGACCATGGAGACCAAGGGGCGGCTGATGATGGCGCGCTGGATGAAGGGCCTGCCGAGACGCAGCATGACGGTGGCGATTGCGCTGCGCATATCGGCGGCGCTTTGGTAGCGGTCATCGGGGTCTTCCCGCAGGGCGCGCAGGACGATTTTGTCAACGACCTTGGGGGTGCCCGCTTTTTTTGAGGGCATGTCAAAGGCACCCACCGGAAGCCTGCCGGTGAACATTTCATAAAGTGTGACGCCGAGGCTGAAGACATCGGCACGCTGATCCACCAGCGCCCCAGGCAAGCGCTGCTCAGGTGCCGTGTAGCCGGCGGTACCCATGACGCGACCGGTGTGCCCATCGGAATTGGCGCGGCGGGTCGTCTCCTGAATCTCTTTGGCGAGGCCGAAGTCGGCGACACGGACATGACCATGCTGGTCAATGAGAATGTTGCCTGGTTTGATGTCGAGGTGGAGCACACCGCGCTTATGGGCAAACTCGAGAGCCTCGCAAACCTGCGCAGCAATATCGAGGATGCGCGTGACGGAGGATTGGTTCACCCGCAAGTATTTCAGCAGGCTCACGTCCTCCACATGTTCCATGACGATGTAGAGATAGCCCGTGATCGTGGTGCCGGAGCCATGCACGGTGATGATGTGCGGGTGCTGCAGGCGTGCGAGCAGGCGCGCCTCCCTCTGAAAGCCCTCCAGGAAACGCGCATCCTCGCCGAGATCGGGCGAGAGTATCTTGATGGCGACACGCCGGGCGAGAGATATCTGATAAGAAGAATACACCGCCCCCATGCCGCCACGGCCAATGAAGGCAAACTTTTCATAGCCCGGGATGCTGCCTTCTAGCTCGGCGGTGGTCGGCGGCTCCCAATCCATATACTGGTCACCCAGCACGCCATCCATGAGGCCGAGGGGATTGAGGCCATGCAGGGATGTGCCTGAAGATGGCGAGGGCTTAGGAGCACCGGGAGGATGAGAGACTCTCATGAAAAAGGAAAAACGACCAGTTAAGAAGTGACGTTGCCTTAGATAGCCTAAACGTGGCTGTTTATGACCGGGCAAGCGCAAATTTCAAGGCAAGTTTTTTCCGCACGCGCGCGCAGGGGGAATTGTTTGGCATGGGCAGAGTGCTATGATTCGGGCGTATGAAGTCCCACACTCAGAATGGCTCATTCCCAGCCACCCGCTGGAGCATGGTGCTCGCCCTGCGGCAGGAGGGTGACCTCGCCCGCGGACGACTGGCGCTCGACGAACTGTGCCGGATATACTGGCGGCCGATATACTCCTATGCCCGGTTTCAGGGCATCCCGGCGGCGGATGCAGAGGATCTGACGCAGAGTTTTATGGGCTTTATTCTGGAGAAGGATCTGTTTTCCGCCGCAGATGCAAGCCTGGGCAAGATGCGCAACTACCTGCTGACGGCATTTGGACGCCATATCAAACACTGGCAGCGCCAGGCGGGCGCGCAGAAACGCGGCGGCGGGCATGAGATCATCTCCATTGAGGCCTCGATGGCAGAGGACGAGCTAGAAATCCAGCCTGAAGACCCGCGCACGCCGGAGTCCATCTACCAGCGCCAGTGCGCACTGCGACTCGTCGAGGAGACCGTATCTCAACTGGCGCAGGAACAAACCGCAGCGGGCAAGGCAGTGCAGTTTGAACTGCTGCGGCAGCGGCTAGATCCTACGCAGGCCGGTTCCGGCACGGATGCGGAGCTGGCGGCGCAACTGGGCCTGACTCACGATGCCGTGCGGCAATCGGTCTCGCGGTTGCGGAAAAGGTTCCGTGAAATCATGCGCGATCTGGTGGCAGGCACGTTGGCGGAGCCGACAGAGGAGAGCGTCAAAGAGGAACTGGAGGCGCTGCGTGAGGCGCTACTAGGCTAGAGAACCCTGGCTTATGAATTCTGGCTTTTTAAAAGTTTGGGTTTCAGCCTGTTCGGAGACCGCTGCGATTCGTGAGGCTTTCGTGGTATGAGATGCCTAGCTTGCGGCAGTCAAGCCACCTGCACCAACCGACGAAATGCGATTTGTAGCCCTGCATTTTCAACTTTCCATCGTGCGCTGGGCGTCCTAGCCTGGAGACCGTTCGTCAAGTTTTCAAACTAACCCTCACACCACACACACGACTATGGGCCTCATGGATTACCTCAAAGGACAGTTCCTGGAAATCATCCAGTGGACAGATGACTCACGCGATACGCTTTCTTGGCGTTTCCCAGATGAGGACAAGGAAATCAAACGCGGTGCACAGCTCATTGTGCGGGAGTCTCAGGTGGCGCAGTTTGTTTATCTCGGTGAATTCGGAGATACGTTTGGTCCAGGCAAGCACACGCTAAGCACGGACAACATTCCTATCCTCTCGACGCTAAAGGGGTGGAAATATGGCTTTGAGTCCCCCTTCAAGGCAGATGTGTACTATGTAACGACACGTCTCTTCACAGGCAACAAATGGGGCACTAGCAATCCGATCATGATGAGGGATGCGGACTTTGGCATCGTGCGGGTGCGAGCCTTTGGTACGTTTGATTTCAGGATCACTGACCCGAAGGTGTTTCTGAAAGAGGTGGCGGGATCGGACCATCATTTCCGTCTCGATGAATTTGCTGATACCATGCGCAGCCGCATTGTAAGCGTGTTCACGGATGCGCTGGCCTCTGCCAAAGTGCCCGTGCTGGATTTAGCGACGCGCTACGGTGAGTTAGGCGATGCGCTACTACCGCTGATCAATCCGGCGACACAGAGCAAGTATGGAATCGAGATCACCACGTTCCTGCTGGAAAATGCTAGCGTGCCACCGGAGGTGGAGGCGGCGATTGACAAGCGCAGCAGCATGAGTGCGATCGGGAACCTGAATGATTATGTGAAGTTCCAGATGGCGGAAGGCATGGCGACAGGCGGTGGCGGGCCTGCGGGTGCAGCGGCGGAGATTGCGATGGGCTTTGGCATGGCGCAGAACATGATGGCGCAGGGTGTCTTCAATCCCAATGCCCCCGTAGCAGCTCCAGGGGTGACTCCAGCAGGAGGAGGGCCTGCGCTGGATATTTTGACTCCGGCACAGGTGGCGCAGACGCTGGGGGTGACGGAGGCCGATGTGGTGGCGAGTATTGAGGCGGGGGACTTGAAGGGGAAGAAGATCGGCACCCAATACCGGGTGACAAAGGCTGCGCTGGAGGAGTTTCTAGCACACTAAACCACCAGTTTCCCCCCCCTCATGACCCGCTGGGAATACCGCACTTACAAGTTTGAGCCTACAGGCTGGTGCGGTGGCAAGGTGGATGAACATGCCATAGAGCGCGCGCTCAATGACATGGGGCTTCAGGGTTGGGAGGTTACTGGTGTGATCGAGACGAACTCCGGCTACGGCCAGAGCAAACACGTCGTCATTCTACTGAAACGGCCTCTGCTTTGAACTCCAACTGAAGATATAAAAAGGCCGGAGCGTCGTGCGCTCCGGCCTCATTTTATTCAGGTAGTGCCTGGCGCAAATCAATGCTCGTAACCTGCCTCACCGTGGTCGGAGAGGTCGAGGCCGATGGACTCGTTCTCAGGAGTCGGACGCAGGCCGATGACGAGTTTCACAATGATAGTGATGACCAAGGTGGCGACCACGCTCAGGACGATGGTGATGGCGCAAGCCTTGAGCTGGTTCAGAACAATTCCACCCTGACCGCCAGCATCAACGATGAGCTTAGCGAGATCCTTGTTCACATAGGTGTTCACCGTGGTGAGGTTACCATTCACGCTGTTGTTGGCAAAAAACCCGGTGACGATAGCACCCAGAGTGCCGCCTACGCCGTGGATACCGAAGGTGTCGAGGGCGTCATCATAACCGAGCAGGTTCTTCAGGAAAACCACGGCGAAGTAAGGGATCACAGCGGCGAGCACACCAATAATCATGGCAGCCTTGGCATCTACGAAACCAGCGGCAGGAGTGATCACAACCAGACCAGCCACAGCGCCGGAGCAGAAGCCGAGAATGGAGGGCTTACCTTTGTGAATCTTTTCTACCAAAGCCCAGACGAAGGTGGCAGTAGCAGCGGCGAGGGTAGTCGTCATGAAGGCGTTGGCGGCAAGGCCATCCGCAGCGAGAGCGGAACCCGCATTGAAACCATACCAGCCGACCCAGAGCATGCCGGTGCCGACCATACAGAGCACCATGCTGTGTGGAGCCATCTTATCTTTGCCAAAGCCCTGACGCTTGCCGAGAAGAATACAGAGGATGAGAGCGGACCAGCCGGAGGACATGTGAACGACGGTGCCGCCAGCGAAGTCAATGGCCGGAACGCTCGATGCGCTGTTCCAGACTCCGTTCATGAGACCGTCGAAGCCCCACACCATGTGAGCCAGCGGGAAGTAAACGAGGAACATCCACAGCGTGACAAAGAGGATGACAGCAGAGAACTTCATGCGTTCAGCGATGGCACCGACGATCAGAGCCGGAGTGATGATGGCGAACATGAGCTGATACATCGAGAATGCCGATTGGCTGGGCCAGCCGGTGTAATTCGTGTTTGGCGCAGACCCCACCCCTTCGAGGAAGAAGTATTTGAAGCTGCCCAGGTAGGGTGCCCATGCGGGGGCACCTTCCGCCGGATGCTCACCGAAGACGAGTGAGTAGCCCACGAAATACCAGAGGATGGTGACCAGACCTGCAATGCCAAGGCACTGGGCCAGCACGCTGAGGACGTTCTTGGAGCGGACGAGACCACCGTAGAACAAAGCCAGACCAGGAAGTGTCATGAACAGCACCAAAGCGGCGCAGATCATGAGGAAACCATTGTGACCGGGGCCGGATATGCCGTTGAGTTTACCTTCCGCCGAAGGTGCCATGTTGTTGAAGTACTGCTCAATATCGCCCACACGCGCCGCCAACTCCTCAGTGGTGGGAGCCTTGGGAGCTTCCGCTGCTGGAGCAGGGGCAGGTTCAGCAGCGGCAACAGGTGCTGGGGCAGGTGCGGCAGGTGCTGGGGCAGGTTCAACCGCTGGAGCGGGAGCAGCGGCGGGGGCGGGGGCCGCCGCGTCCTGCGCCCAGGACGAACCGGGAGCAAGTGCGATGGCAGTGGTGGCGACGACCGCAGCGGAGAGGAGGCTGCGCCAGATTCGAGTGTGGTTGTTATTCATTAGCTATATGGCAGTTGTGGATTAGCTCCGAAACCAAGGCTAAGCATCCCGCGTGCCAAGTCTGCGGATCATTTTCTTGAGACCGTCTCCAAGACCATGTCTGAGGCAGTTGTGTGCGGGGGTGGCTATGAATGAGCCGCAGCACATACTTCATGCTGACGGTGCACCCTGCCCTTCGAAGGCCAGGTATTCGGTGCGGCTGACCCTAACACCAGCGGATTGCTGGCTGAATCAATGCCCTGGGTCTGAACTGAAAAAGCGGAAGGCTCCCGCCTTCCGCTTTTCAGTGCTATTCCTGGAATCTGGAATTAGGGAGTCGGCACGGCCTGAGCGCGGACGAATACGCCACCGGCACCAACAGGGTTCAGAAGGCGCACGCGGACGTAGTCCACGTTGCTGTCCTGAGGATCGAGCGTGGTGGAGACGATTTCGTAATCAACACCGTGGACGGCATCTGGCCAGTTGGTAAGGTTTGTGGATGTCTGCACGGTCCAGGTGGCAGCAGCGCCACGGTTGCGGCGATAAACGAACTCCGCGCCAGTGGTGCCTGGCTCGATAAGCGTCGGTGGGGTGCTGGTGGCGTTGGGATTGGTGCCAAAGAGGAACTCAGCGAGGTTGGTGATCCCGTCTTTATCAATGTCCAGGCCACTGCCACTGTTTGGGGAACCGACCGCGAAGTACTGATAGCTCTGCCACCAGAGATCGTAGCCGATCGGTGCAGGGGGCTGGCCATCGGCAGTGATGGGGAGGTCAATCCAGACGGTGCGGTGGTCGGAGGCGGAGAGCAGATAGTAGGTGAGGTCCGTGCTGATCGGCCAGTAGCAGCCGGCCTGGGGTGCAGTGCCAAAACCGAACTTTGAGGGCAGGCAATAGTCAGCGCGGAGGTTGAAGTCAGAGGTCTTGAACGCGCGGTTCATGAATGAGACGGGGACATCAGCCAAGGCACCAGTGCTCGTCGGGGCGACCGTCGAGTCAACGTAAATGCTGTCCACCAGCGGCTGGATGGAATCAAACGTGCTGTCGCCATCGTCCGGGTCAGAGTTCTCGTCACCGAGGATCACGAAACGCGCGTTTGCAGGCAAACCGCCGGTGGGGGTACCTGTGTAGAGCGGATTGCCCGCAGCGGCGGTGCCGTTGATGTTGAGGTGGGCATCGTCGTAGATGTAGCTGCTCTTCGTCGGGTCCACATAGTCCACCCAAAAGCGGATTTCGTCATAGTTACGCAGGCCGTTCCAGTCGGTGAAGTTGGGGTTGGTACCAGTGACCAGGGGGTGGCTGCTGGTCTCACCATCGTCAAAGACTGGTGGGGTGGGATGACTGCAGAGGATATGGACGGTGTGACCAGCGACGATGACGGGGACGTCCCAGTGGCTCTTGGAGGAGAGGCGGAAGACATTCCGCTCGTCGGTATTGTAGTAGTCGGTGGAGGAGCCAGCGATCTTTGGCAGAAGCGCACCGGGCATGTCTTTCCAAAGGAAGTATTGGAAGGTGCGGGCGGCGGCGGTGTTGATGGGGTACTTCGAGAGGAGCACGAAGCCGTATTTGCCAGGGTATTGACCGAACCCGAAGGCGTCGTCACCGTAGGCCTGTGAAGTAGCCGTAGTGTTCGTGTGGGTGCCATTGACGACACCGTCGTTCTTGAGGTCGTAGCCAGAGTGGATGCCAGTATTGGTGCCGCCGATGTAGTGATAGGGATAGCTGACGCCGCTGAGACCGGTAGCCTGAGGGACAGCGAGGAAGTTGTTCCGCAGGTTGTTCAAGCGGGTGAGAGTGCCTGCTGCATCATAGTTCTGGCCGGTGTAGGCGACATCGAACTCATTGAGGAGGATAATGTCGGGATTGGTGCGCTGGATAACCTCAGCGAGACGCCTGATGGAGATGTGGGTACCAGCGGCGAGGGCGTTGGCGACGGCATTGGCATCATAGGTATTGGTGCCTATGGCCTCGGAGTTGAGGCCGGCGTTGTAGCTCTGCACGCGGACGTTGGCAGGTGCCTTGGACGGGACGACAAAGTTCGTGAAGGTGAGGTGATTTGTTTTTGTCGTAGTGTGCGTCAGGCTCAGCGAATCAGTGACGGTGAAGGTCACGGTGTAGGTGCCTGCGGTAGTGTATATCTTGGCCGGATCTTCCAGAGTGCTGGTGGTACCGTCGCCGAAGTTCCACAGATAGGTGAACGGTGCGGTGCCGCCAGTGACGGTGCCGTTGAAATTGACAAGGCCGCCGTTCTTGGTCTCTGCAAAGCTGCTAACGGGTGGGCCGCCAGCGGTCGAAGGGTAGAACTTAAGGTTGTCCACGCCGATCTGTTTGGTGGTTCCTGAGCCGGTGCCGCTGCTACGATAGCGGAAGGCCACATAGACGTTCGTGCTGACTACGCCGAGCGTGATGGGCGAAAGCGGCGTCCAAGTCTGATCGGTGACGCCGTTGAGGTTCGTTCCCGTCAGATTCGTCCAGGTTGCGGAGTTCGGATTAGTGTGCGTGGCTGGATCATAGTTGGTGGAGACCATGATGCTCAAAGGCTCGCTCTGGCCGCTGTCGCTAAAGCGCTGCCAGTAGTCGAAGCTGATGGCGGCAGAGACATCCGTTGTCACCATGCGTGGCGTGATGAGCCAGTCTTCACCGCCGACATCGGCACCGAAGTTGTTGCCCAGAGCGGCGTTGCGCGCACCCGCATTGGCGATGGCCCAACCCAGAGTTGAGGCGACGTTTACGGCGGTCAGAGGAGCCAGGGTGGTTTCCAGGTTCAGGCCGCTGTTGCCGCGAAGGAAGAGCTGATCAATTTCCCAAGCGCGAGCAAGGTTTGAGGTCGTGCCGGAGGCGCGGTATCGGAAGGCGATGTAGGCCGGGCCGCTGTCCACACCCGCTATACCAGCGAGGTTGATGGACCCGGAGGCGACGCCGTTGCCAAAGATTGCAAAGTCGGTATCAAGGGCGTACCCTGGCAGCAGAGTCCATGTAGCGCTGCTAGGGTTGGTATGCACTGCTGGCCTGTAGTTCGTTGAGATCAGCACATCAAGACCCACACTGTTGCTCGGTGGCCCTGTGTTCGGCAGACCTGCGAGACCGGTGTCGTTGAAGCGCGCGTCAGATTTGAAGTCGAAGGTTTCACCGTTGTAGAAGGCTGTGTTGACTGGGGGCAGGATCAGCCAATCATCACCTGCGCCGACACCACCGAAGTTGTTGCCCTGAACGATTTTGCCGAGTCCGCCTGTGGCCTGGGAGCCGAAAGGGCCAGCAGGATACCAATTGAAAGTGCCTGCGACATTCACCGTCGTGATACCGCTTACCGTGCTGAAAGTGGCCTGCTTCGTCGAGGCGGGTGGTGAGCTGACCGTCCCGGTCAAGCTCTCAAAGTCTTCCTGAAAGATGATCGGTGCTGCACTCGGTGTGGCGGTCGTCGCATTGACAACTGCCGTGTAAGCGCTCTGGCCGAAGACGTTCAGTGCCATGAGACGGTAGGAATACTGTGTCGCAGCAGAGAGCAGGGTGTCTGTAAAGCTGGTGAAGGTGCCGGGCAGGTCGTAGCGGAGCACTTCCCAGGCGTTGTCGCCGCTGCGTTTGCGCTCTAGCTGGAACTGCTTCGCATCGGTCTGTGCAGTCCAGGTCAGAGGGATGCTGCTCTCCGTGGTAGTGCCGCTGGCCAGTCCGGTGGGTGTGGCAGCCGCTGCGCCTGCGCTTGGCTTGCTGAAGGCGATGACTTCGCAGTTCATGCGAATGTCGGAACTGGTGGCGCTGTCCTGATGCACTGAGACGGCGATGGTGTTGGTGCCGGTGAGACTGAGACCCTCCACTTTTACTGGGATATAAACCCAGTTCGGCTCATTGCCCGTGGTGCTGGCAGCGAAGGTGGTGTTTGCCAACGCTGGGCTTGGTGAGACGTTGCTGCGGCCGACTTCGACGCCGTTGATGTACACCACAGCTCCGTCATCGCGCTGCATATAGACTTCCAGATAGGAAACGTCGGCGGGGTTTGCCAAAGTGAAGGTGCGGCGGAAGTAATAGGCCGCTGGGCGTGGCGTGGCTGGCTGCGTGAGGTCGGTGGCCGTCTCGCCGTCGTCGCCGTAGCCGATGGGTGTCGCCCCACTGGACCAAGTGCTGTCATCATAAGCAGTGCTATACCAGGTGGTGCCGGTGTGACCGGGGTCGGTGCCGTTGGTCATGTATTTCCAGGTGCTACCCATGGCGACGGGCTTTTCACGCACAAAGTCACTGCTGCGGCCTGAGAGGTTAAAGAAAACAAGCTGTCCGCCCTCGACGAGTTCAGTGCGGTCACCAGAGGCTATGTGCGCATTCGTATGCACTTGGATGGTGCTGGCGAACCAACCTGCGCCGAGGATGTCCTCAAGGCTGATGACGCCGGAGGTTTCTTCATCAATGGTCATAAAGCTAGCTCCGCCAAGATAAAAGCGGCTCCCCTGGAAGGCGGCGACTTCTTCGAGCTTTGCGGTAGCCAGGTCGTATTCATAGATACGGCCCAGGCGCAAGTCGCTGCCTAGGTCTTCCTGGAGCAGCAGTTTGCCGTTATTGGTGATGCACATGTTGTCCAGGCTGCCGGAGAGCGTGTCTGGCGCATCGAGCAGGATTGTCAGCGTACCGCCCAGTTCTGGCTGGGTGATGTCGGTAAAGGCCATCTGCCAGAGGCGTGTGGGGGACTCGATGCCGTTGGAGGAACTGCCCTTGGTGTGGAAGTAGAATTTGTTTGTGTGGCCTGGGCGTGTGTCCCATGCGCCATCCTCTGGCCCACCCATCTGCAGGGCGCTGACGGCGCTGAGGCGCGTGCCCATTTCGGAGCTGTTGGCTGGGTAGCTACCATCGGGCAGGTAGCCAGGACCGCCGACTTGGCCGAGCGAGAAAATCTCACTCGCTGTCACAGCAGCCCCCGCCGTGGTGCTCATCTCGAATGGTTTGCCATTGATTTTTAGAGCGTAAAGAGCGCCACTGGTGAGACCGGCTTTCTCGACATCCGTGGTGCCAGTGCTGTTCTTGGTGCCGACGTAGATAAGCACTTCGCCGTTGGTGGTGTCATCTGTGAGGATGGCGATGGTCTTGTCCTGTTCCACCGGGCAAAGCAGCACGTTTTCAAAATTCGCGAAGCCGAGGTGCGGCATGTGATAAGTCTTGCCTGCATCCGCGCCGGAGACCATATGGGCCAGCGCACGACCACCAGAGGTCTCCTCACCATTCATATAGATGCGCTGCTGCGTGCCTTTGCTGGTGGCGGAGTTGTAGAGTGCCGTGGGCGCAGGAAGGTCAGCCGAGCACATGCGGTCAAAAGCAATCGCCGCAGCGGGGACGTAGCTGCTGCCATTCCAGGTGTGAAAGGACTGTATCTGGTCGCTGCCAGATACCACCGCATGAGTGGTCTTATTGATGATCCACTTCGAGACGAACGCACCTGCTGCACCGTGAGCGCGGGCGATACCAGAGGTGCTCTGAATCTCGTGATTCATCAGCACGGTGAGGGTACCGTCGCCATTGTCGAATGCGCCCAGGCCATCGGGAATACCGACCATGCGCGTGGTGCCACCGCCAGTGGTCTTGGGAACGGTCGTGCCATCACCGACGGTGAGGATTGACTTGATGGTCACACCTGTCAGGTGGGAGGTGAGATACGGCGGGATCGTTGTCGAAGGACCGGTGACCAGAGTCTGTGAATATGCGACACTAAGTGAAGCGCAAAGGGTGAGTAGCGGAAGGATTCGTTTCATGGCGATTGGATGGATCGCCCGATGCTATACGAATCGCGTCATTGGCAAACACATCCCCTGAGACTTTTCCGTCACGCAATCTCTCCTCAAAGTGACAACACTGTCATCAAGGCGCGCGTGCATGTCCTACCGCACGAGATACGCGCGAGCGAATCTTGCCCAGTGCTTACAAGCGCACGTAAGGGTTCTCCGCCTTCTCGCGCCCCAAGGTCGTCTCTGGACCATGACCGGGGAGCACGCGCGTAGCGTTCGGCAGCGACCACAGATGCTGGACAATACCCTGGACTAGCAGCGCATGAGAGCTGCCGGGGAAGTCAGTGCGCCCGATGCTGTCATAAAACAACACATCCCCGCCGAGAAGCAGGCTTTCCGCCTCCAGAAAAAGGCACACACTGTCTGGAGAATGACCGGGGACATGGAAAAGTCGCCAGGTATGACCGCACACCTCCACACTGTCTCTACCCTCCAGCACCTCATTGACCTCAAAGCCGGGCACAGAGAAAGAACTGCCCGTGACTGCGCCAAACAACCTCTCCAAAGTCAACTCACGCGCGAACTGCGCCCAGGCGTAAACCGGGCAGCCGTGTCGCTGCCGCACCGTGGCCGCGTCTAGGCAATGGTCAAAGTGCTGATGGGTGAGCACTAACGCATCCACACGCACACTGCGCTGATCCAGCCAGTCTGCCACGCCCTCCGGCGCATCCACCAGCAAGGTGCCACCGGGCAGGGTGATAAGATGCGCATTTGTCCCGGCAATGCCGCCGGTGTAGGTGGTGATATTGAGCATTAGAGTCCCAGGGGAAGGGAAAGAATTGGACATTTCAAGCAGCAAACGGCAAATTCTTCGGCGATAATCTCGGCTTTACAGCGTAACTACCAGGTATCCTCATGATCCGCCCCCCATCGTCCCTCTTGGCAGCCACACTAGCCGCCTTCTCCCTGGCCATCAATCCTGCTGCGCACGCGGACACCAATTTCGGCAAGGTGGCCATGCACGTGGCCTACATGCTGCAAAGCCAGCATTACTCCCACCGCGACTTTGACAATGAGGTCTCCGCCAAGCTGCTGGAAAACTACCTGAACCTCCTGGATTTCCGCCATATCTTCTTCACCAAGCAAGATGTGGACAGCTTCAAAGAAAGATACGAAACCACACTCGACGACCATGTGCTGATGCGGAACATCAGTCCTGCGATTGAGATTTATGACATCTATAAGCAGCGTGTTCAGGACCGCGTCGCCTTCACCAAGAAGACTCTCGCCTCCCACAAGTTCACCTTTGACTCCAACCGCACCGTCGAGCTAAAGCGCGACAAAGCACCCTACCCCAAGGACAAAACTGCCCAGGACAAACTATGGCTAGACATCCTTGAGGAAAATATGCTCCAGGAGAAGCTGGCTGACAAAACCAAGGCCGAAGAAGCCAAAAAGAAGGCCGAAAAGGCCGCCACGAAGGCCGAGGAAACCAATGATGCACCGGATACCGCCACGCCCAAGGTAACTACCACAAAGGCCAAAGAAAAGGAGCTGACACCCGAAGAACGAGTCATCAAAGATTACGAACGCCTGATCGAAAGCCTGAATGAGAACGACCAAGAGGACGTGGTTGACTTCTTTCTTTCCAGCCTCTCCGCCGCGTATGACCCGCACACAGAGTACATGAGCGTGAACGAGACGGACAACTTCAATATCCAGATGAAGCACAAGCTGGTGGGCATCGGCGCGCTTCTCCAACTGGTGGATGACGTGGCGCAAATCCAAGGAATCGTCGTCGGTGGCCCAGCAGACAAGCAGGGAGAACTGAAGCTCAACGACAAAATCACCGCCGTAGCACAGGGCGAAGCAGAGTTTGTGGACACGAAGTACATGAAGCTGCAAAAGATCGTGGACATGATCCGCGGCAAGGACGGCTCCACCGTGCGTCTGAAGATCAATCCCGCCGACGATCCCGCTAGCACCAAAATCATCACCATCGTGCGCGGTGCCGTGGAGCTGAAAGAAAAGCTGGCTAACGCCGAACTGCTCCTGACACCGCCAGAGCTTGGCACGCCGCTGAAAGTGGGCTGGATCAATCTATCATCCTTTTACGCAGACATGGAGGAGGGCACTGTGAGCACCACCGATGACGTGCAAAAGCTGCTGGCCCGCCTGATGAAGGAGAAGATAGATGGCCTGGTGCTAGACCTACGTGGCAACGGCGGCGGCTCCCTGGAGGAGGCCATCCGCCTTACCGGCCTATTTGTCCCCGCCGGCCCGGTCGTGCAGGCCAAGGACTGGCGCGGCACCATCTCCTACCGCGAGTGCGAAAACCAGAAGGCATTCTACGACGGCCCGATGATCGTGCTGACGGACAAAACCAGCGCCAGCGCCTCTGAGATTTTGGCCGCTGCCCTCCAGGACTACCGACGCGCGCTGATTGTCGGGGACAAATCCACCTTCGGCAAAGGCACCGTGCAGACCATCCTACCGGTGGAGCGTTTCATGCCCTTCTTTGACCAAAAGGACCGCGCTGGAAACCTGAAGGTGACCATCCAGAAGTTTTACCGCATCGCTGGCGGTTCCACCCAGCTCAAAGGTGTGGAGCCGGACCTCGTTCTGCCCTCCATTCGCGACGTGTTGGACATCGGCGAGGCCTCGGCGGACAATCCCCTGCCCTATGACACCATCCCGGCACGCAAGTACAACCTGGTCAGCAAGAGCGCCTACCCGATCGAAGAACTGCGCAAGCGCCTCGACGCACGCATGGTCGCCAACCAAGAGTTTCAGATCGTTGTGGAAGAGTCCCAGCGGCTGAAGGATCGCATTGCGCGCAACACCGTCAGCCTCAACCAGGCCGATCGTGAGAAGGAAATCCAGGAAACTAAGCAACGCCGCGAGAAGCAAGAGGCAGCGCGCGAACAACGCACGCAAGAGACCGCCGCCAAGCTCAAGGACAGTGGCTTCAAAACCTACCATCTGACACTCGATAACGTGAATGCCGCCGAGCTGGTGCCAGAATCCGCATTTACCCGCGAGCAGAGCACCGGCATGAGGATCTCCGCAAAGGAGGACGATGACAATACGCCAGACGGAGCCAAGTTCCCCTACGGCCAGGAGCCAATGAAGCTAGAGGCCATCCATATCCTGCGCGACTTCCTAGAGCTGACCACAAAGCAGCCCACCACCGCGAAGGCTGAGGAAAAGAAGTAAATCCGCCTCGTGCCCCAAGGTAAGGACAACAAACGCCAGGGACAGATTCCGAACGTCATTAGGGCGTGTTTAAAAACTTGGTATGGCGAGGCTCTGAGCGTGGAAGGGCAGATGGCTAGGCGCTGGGTGCAGCTGCTATTGAGGCAATAACAGCAAACCCAGCAACGACGCCAGATGTTCTTCCCCGCCAGAGCATCGGCGTGCCCAGTATTTAAACACGCCCTAGGCCCAGCGGCATCAGGGCTCTGGCTAGCGCCGACCCGGGATCAGTCATCCTCACGCGCAGCCTGACCGGCCACGCCAAGCAGGATGCGGAAGCCGGTGTCTGGGAGCTGGCTGGTGACCGATACTTTGCGCCGGTAGGAGGCCAGCAGCTCGGCGGTAGCCTTTGTCGTGAACGCGCCGCCGCGCACCACCCCCTCAGCAAGGTCAGCGGCCCAGGGGTCGGCCACCCATTCCCAGACATTCCCCGCCAGGTCGTGGAGCAGACTGCGGGTGTCCATGCGGAAGCTCGCCACCGGGGCTAGCCCAGCGTGACCGTCGTCATAGCCGGGGATGGACTGCTTGCCGGTCGGGTCGGCGGTTTTGTCCAGAAAATTGCCCGTCCGCGCGGGCGGCACAGGGGTAAAGCCCCAGGGGTAAAATCCACCAATGGCCGCACTGCGCTGCGCTGCGGTGGCACCGATCTCGCGCGGCAAGTTCGCGGCCATGCTCCACTCATCATCGGCTGGCAGGCGGTACTCCTGGTCCGGCTCCAGCAGCCCCCTTCCCCGCTCACGGTCGGTGAGCCAACGGCAAAATTGCTCCGCCTCGGTGCGGTTGACGTGGGTGACGGGCAGATCCAGGTCCGCATCCAGGACGCGTCCCGGAACCGACGGCTGGCTCGTGCTGCGGGAAAACTCCACAAAGTCACGCCGCCGCGTCTCCGTGGCAGCCAGCATGGCGCGCCCCAGAGGAACCAGCCTCATGCCGAGGCTGTTTTCCCAGGGCTTACTAAAGACCACCGCGCCAGTAGCCCGCAGGCGCAGGTTGAAGCTCATTGTCTGCCCCTGCTTCAATGTGCCACGAGCGAACTCGCTCTTGTAGCCCGGTAGGCGCATTTCATACTCGAACTTTTCTGCGCGCCGCCTGGGCAGATCCAGCGGTGTCTTCCCCACGCGCAGCTCACCATCATAGACCTCTGCGCCGCGCGGAGTGCTGTCCAAACTGATGTGGCCAGAGGGCACCCGCACAATCTCTGTGCGCACGGCCTGCCTGCCGGGGCTGGGGGTCTGACCCGGCGGCATGGGGATGTTCGCCGCGCGCCAGGCATACTCGTGCTCAGAGTCTAGGCGTCCACTCTGACGGTCGCGGCTGGTCATCCAGGCGCAAAAGGCGTCCGCATCTGCCGCCGGCACCATCACACAGTTCAGGATACGTTTTTCCGGCGTCAGAAAAGGCACCACGTCAAAAGCCGCCGCGCGGAGAGTCGCCTCTAAAAAAGCGCGGAACTGCGACACCTCCACCGGCAAGTCAGCAGTGTGATGATCCTTCGTGTAGCTGAACCACTGGCCATAAATATTTTGCCAGGGCTTCCCCGGCAGCGGCTGCACCGGCGCGGGTGCAGGCTTCACCGGCAGCGGCAGATCGTAGGCCCACTCACGCTGGTGCTTCGCCGCACAGAGTGCCGCGCCCGCCAGGGCAGAGCCGACCAGGGTAAAGACCGCTGCGCGGCTAAAACGCCGGAGGAAGCTCTCCGCGCGCTTTTCCCCCACATGCTGCAGTGCCTCAGCGAATTCCCCAGCGGTCTGGAAGCGCTCGTTCAGATCCGGCGCGCATGCCTTACAGATCACCCGGTTCAGGTCCAGCCAAAAAGGCCACTCCTCATCGCTCAGGTTCGTGGGGATTTCCGGAAACTCCATGCGGTCCTTACCGCTGCTCATCTCATAGAGCACCTTTCCTAGGCTGTAGATGTCAGCCTGCGCAGTTCCAGGCCCCTCCGGCGGCACAAAGCCCTCTGTCCCCACAAAGGTGCGCTCGCCAAAGCCAGCTACCAGGCCGATGTCCGCCAGTTTGCACACGCCACCGCAGAAAATGATATTGCTCGGCTTGATGTCCCGGTGCGTCAGCCCCCGATTGTGCATGTAATACAACGCGTCCGCCAGATAGACGCCCGCATCCCGACAAAAGACCACATCCAACCGCCCGTGCCGTTTCATATCCGTGCCCAGCGTGCGCGGCACATAGGTCTGCACGTTTTGAAAGTTCGGCCCCTCCTCCGCATCATCGGCTAGCTCCATCACACAATAGTAGTAGCCGCGCCCCTCATTCCAGCCCACATGTAAAATGTGGACCATGCAGGGATGTCCGCGCGAGATCGGCTCGAACTGCTGGATGCCCAGGAACTCCCGGTGAAACGTCCGCGTCAACTCGAAGTCCTCCCGCCAGACAATCTTCACCGCGCGGTACGCCCCCGTCACACTCTGAGCCAGCCACACCTCCCCATACGCACCGGAGCCGACACGCTTGATCAGCGTGTAATCAGGAATCGCAATGTCGTCCCGATGACTCGGCGGCCCGTCCTTATCGCGCGGGCCACGCGGCGCACGGGGCGGGGCGGGGAGCTGCACAGGAACATCCGTGTCCTCCGGCGGCGGCGGCACTGCGTCAGGCATAGGAGCTTCTGGCGGCAGCATATCGAGGGAGGGACCGGGCATTGGTTGGCACGAAAGATACGCATCCAGCGTGCCGGACACAAACACTCCGTTCATCCTTAGCAGAGGAAAAAAGTAGCTGCGGCGCAGGGACATGAGAAATACCGAAAAAATGCCAACCGCCCGAACTAGAAAGGTGGCAAGAAAATTGCTTGAACAGCCAGCGGGCAGGTTGCAAAGGCTTGCTCCCCCATAAAATAAACATGAAAGATATGCTCTACCTCAGCCGCTCCTTTGTCGAATTCGGTCCCTTCTCCGTCACGGAGATGCTCGGCTTCCATCAGCGCGGCATCCTCGCAGACTCCGACTATGTGCGTGCCGACGGCACCGAAAACTGGCTACACGTCAACGACTGGGCAGCTAATCAGATGCCTATAGCCGAGCCAAAGCCCGTGAAAAAGCCCGCAGCCGCCAAAGCCAAGGCCGCAGAAGCACCTGCCGCCGCCCCAGTGGTCAAAAAGCCCGCTACCAAAAGGACCGGAAAAGCAGCCTAACCCCGTCAGCCTCAAGCAAAAACTAAGAGTGTGCCTCCCCGGCACACGCGACATCAAGTCGTCTAGATTTTTCAGATCGCCGCCTTTAAGTCCACGCCGGAGGGTAAAAGCCATCATCCTACGAACTCGACAAAGCACGAAGGCCCGCTAGCCTCCGCGCCCTATGCTCGACATCCGCCTCATCCGCGAAAAGCCCGAATACGTCAAAGAACGACTCGCCACCCGCAGCGGTGACTTTGCCTCCGCCGTAGATGAAGTGCTGGCCATAGACACCGCACGGCGCACGGCGGAAACAGAGCGCCAGAAGCTGCAGGGCGAGCGCAACCGCATCAGCAAGGAGATCGGCATCGCCAAACGAAACGCACAGGACACCAGCGCCATTGAGGCCGAGGTGCGGGCGATCAATGAGCGCATCGAGCAGATCGGCCAGGATGCAGACGCAGCAGACGTGCGCCAGCGCGATCTCCTGCTCAGCATCCCCAACCTGCCGCACGACGCCTGCCCCGTCGGCCACAGCGCGGAAGATAACCCGGAAGTGCGCGTCTGGGGCACGCAGCCCAGCTACGGCTTCCAGCCCAAAGATCACACCCTGCTATGCCAAGCTTTAGGCCTAGTTGACTTCGAAGCCGCGGCAAAAATCACCGGCAGTGCCTTCGTCGTCTATCGCGGCCAGGGCGCACGGCTAGAGCGGGAGCTCATCAATTTCCTCCTAGACCTCCACACCACTCAGCACGGCTACCAGGAAATCAGCCCACCCTTACTTGTAAAGCCGGAATGCCTCGTGGGCACCGGTCAGCTCCCAAAGTTCGGCGATCAGGTCTATCACAGCCCAGAAGATGACCTTTACCTCATCCCCACCGCCGAGGTGCCAGTGACAAACCTGCACCGCGAAGAGATCGTCAAGGCAGAGCAGCTCCCGATCCAGTACGCCGCCTACACCCCCTGCTTCCGGAGGGAGGCGGGCAGCGCCGGCCTGGGCACGCGCGGCCTCATCCGAATGCACCAGTTTGACAAAGTGGAACTCGTAAAGATCACCACCCCAGAGACCAGCATGGCAGAGCTGGAAAGCCTGACTGCGAACGCAGAAAAGGTGCTGCAACTCCTCGGCCTGCACTACCGCGTGATCGAACTATGCACTGGCGACATCGGCTTCGGCTCGGCCAAAACCTACGACATCGAAGTCTGGGCCCCCGGGCAGGGAGCCTACCTGGAAGTATCCAGTTGCTCAAACTTCGGCGACTACCAGGCACGCCGCATGAACCTGCGCTACAAAGGTGAAGACGGAAAGAAAAACATCTTCTGCCACACCCTCAACGGCTCCGGCACCGCCCTGGCACGCCTATTTGTAGCACTGGTGGAGACCTACCAGCAAGCAGACGGCACCATCCTCATCCCAGAAGCTCTGCGCACACACTTCGGCGCTGAAAAGATCGGCTGAGAAGCAGTGCTGCAATGTCCTAGCACTGCTGTCCAAGCAGCAGAGAGGTGGAAAGTACCAACCTTGATTCTGCGGGGTTGGTAGCATCCATCAACCCCGCTAATGTCCGCCTTGTTGGTAGCAGTAATCAGTGACGCTCAGAACCGATGTCCACATTGTCAATGCTCATGGATGCCGGAGCGCCGCTGCTACCAGGAACCCAGCCGGCGGAGACATCGCCGAACTGGGAGCCTTCCGGAAGGGACATGCCGCCGAAGATCGGCACTCCATTGAGCAGCGCTCCCCAGGTGCCTGCCTCCGCATCAAAGTCCATGTCGAGTTGATAGGTGCTGTCCGCGCCAAAGTGCTGGATGGAGGAGACCACAGTTCCGTCAGCCTGGGTGGCATAGATGGAGCCGTCGGTCTGGTTGAACCACACCGCGCCCACAGGCTCCTCATTGCTGTCGTAGAGAGTCCAGTTGAACTGGTCGCTGCTACTGCCAACTGGCGTGTCAAAGCTGATGGCGACACCCACGGTAACTTGGTCGGCATCAGAAGCCGTAGCAGGCACTGAAGGCCAGATGACCGCGCCCTCATCTGAGGGGACACCGCCAAGCACTGCCTCCTGTCCTTCACCCGCTGCATCAGCAGCCACGATGGCGGCGGTGGCGGTATCTCCCTGCCCCTGCCAGCCAGCCTGACCGACGACGGATTGGCCTGCCTGGAAGCCCTCATCAGCCTCGAACTTGGCAGCAACCGCAGGCTGGACGGGAGGCTTGACGATATTGAGACTGTAAAAGCCCTCGTCAATCCAAGTCGGGCTATTGGCAGGCCAGGGGTAACCTCCCACGAAGAAAAGATATTCCATTCCCTGAGTGGGTAGAAAAACGGCTTCGGCAGATTCAAGTTGCCCGGTGGCACCAAAGTCGTCCGCAAAGCCTACCAGAGTAGTGTACGGTCCTCCAATTGGCCCTTCGTAAACGCCGACAACAATGTCAAATAGCCTATTATTGGCCAAATTGTTACCGTATGCCTGTGCAGCCCATCTATCTGTCTGCGGGCAAATCCAGGTGAACCAAGCAGTCTTTCTGTACCCGAAAGACTCCGGTTCACCAGTGAGGCCAATGTTGCTACCACCATAACCTGGCTGGTTTCCGACCAGAATGGTGGCATTGCTCGGAAGGTCATTGGGTGCTGTATTTGCATTTACCACAATCAGATTTGGGATCGTCGTGAAACTTCCGCCGCGCGTTGTGACTGTGATGGGAGTCCCCGGATCTCCAGTTGGAGTGGGATTCAATCCCGGGACGCTAACTAGGATGGAGTTCGGGGACTCAATGACCACGGTGCCTGCATGGGGGCCAAATTTGACGCCGGTGGTGTATTGCAGGCCCGTTCCGAAAATCCGCACCCGCTCCCCGACCCGGGCCTGCCTAGGCGTAAGGCGCAAAAAACTCGGAATCGGAGCGACACCCACAATGACAGTCGCCACAGCGCTGAGATCAGACCCCACATCATTGTAAACAAAGCAGGTGTAGTCATCCCCGTCCGCATCGGTCAGTCCGGTGTTTGGCAAGGTCAGTGAGGCTGCCGTTTTACCCGGCATATCTACCCCAAACTTTCTCCACTGATATTTCAAGGTGGCCGCACCTGTGGCAACGACCGTGAGTGTAGTGCTGACGCCTTCAACCGTATTGGTAAGGGCTGCAGGGTCAGTCGTGATATTGGGGACAGCAAGCACTGACATCAGGACGCCCAGGCTGGTGGCAGTACCGACATCATTACGGACGATCACCGTGTAGGTGCCAGTTTGAGAGGCCAGCCCACCTGTGATCGTGAGAACAGGATTGCTCGTTGGGGCACCGAGGCTCACATTATTGCGCCTCCATTCATAGGTCTTAGTGTCCGCACCAGTGGTATTGGCGGTAAGGGTGAAGGTGCCGCCGATGCGAATTTTTTTCCCGACTGGATTTGGCGTCACTGAGATGACTTTTGGCGCGTCGTCCACGACCAGAGTGACCTCCAGGGTGTCAACGGAGGTGTTGGCCGCCGGGAAGTTGTTGGTGACGCGACAGAAGAAGGAACCTTCATTGGCCTCAGCCAGCTTGGTCAGGGTCAGTTTATTTGCCTTAGCACCTGTGATTGCGGTGAACCCGGCCCCAAGCAGGGGCTTAAAGAACCACTGGTAAGTCAGCGGTGTGTTGCCTCCCGCTATGACCTCGAAGGTCACTGACCCGCCCGTGGCCCCCTTGGCGCTGGTTGGCTGTTTAAGTATCACAGGGCGAGAGTTCACCACGATCGTGGCCGTCTTGCTGGTGATGGAGCCGACGCGGTTACGCACGATCACCTGGTAAACACCTCGATCCGTCCACTGGATCGGGCCTAATTCAAGAGTAGCCGAGTTGGCGGCGGCGGCTCCGTCGCGGCTGCCGGGACTTTGCGCGCTGCCCGCCAAAGTGGACACAAGCCCAAAGATCGAGGATCTGCGGATAGTGTGGCTCCAGCAATCGGTGACGATCAAATTGCCAGCGGCATCCACCGCCACCCCAGCCGGGCCGTTGAAGCGCGCCTTGGCTCCGAGATCATCAATGAAACCACTGGTTCCAAGTGTGCCAGCCAGAGTCGTCACCACTCCCCCGCTGATCCTGCGCAGAGCATGGTTTAGAGCTTCGACGACGTAGATCACTCCTGCACCGTCCACGGTGATGCCTGTCGGCGTGTTGTAGCGTGCGGCGGCCAGGGTGCCGTTAACTTTACCCGCCGTGCCTGAAAGACCGCTGAAGGTGGTCACATCGCCAGCCGGGGTGATCATGCGGATGGAGTGGTTGCCAGAGTCCGTCACATACAGGTTGTCCGCGCCGTCCACAGCGATGCCTAGGGGCTTGTTGAAGCTGGCAGCGGCTCCGTTGCCGTCAGCAGCACCGATGATCAGAGCTGGGAGCGCACTTCCTGCGAGGGTCGTCACGACTCCAGCGGGCGTGATTTTGCGGATCGTGTTGTTGTTGTAATCAGTCACATAAACATTGTCCAGGCTGTCCACCGCAACGCCTGTTGGCCGGTTGAACCGTGCAAGGGCACCCGTTTCATTTGTGGCCCCGGCAAGGCCAGCAGTTCCGGCAAAAGTGGTCACGACACCTGCTGGCGTGATTTTGCGGATGGTATGATTGACCGAATCGGCCACATAAAAATTGCCGAGGCTGTCTATGGCGATGCCAAGCGGAGAGCTAAAACGTGCCGCAGTGCCCGTGTCATCCGTGCTGCCACTGATCCCGGCAGCACCCGCAAAGGTGGAGACCACGCCCGCTGGTGTGATCATGCGGATGGTGTGGTTGGCAAAGTCCGTCACAAAAATATTCCCCGCCCCATCCACTACGACTCCGCTTGGGCAGTTGAAGCGTGCCGGCCCGGTGATGTTTTTGCCACCCAACTGCCATTGGTAAGTGATGAAAGGATCGGCACCGCCCGCCACAACGGCCAGTGTTACAGGATTTGTGCCTGCTGCGAAGGTGCCGCCTAGAGGATGGGTGGTGATGGTCGGTTTCGCATCCACTGCCACCGCCACGGTATTGCTGATCGTCGGCCCCACTCCGAGGGTGGTGCTGATTGCGTTGGTGATCTGCACCCGGTAGTTGCCAGGGCCAGTGGCGTCACCTTTGACGGTCAATGTTGCGGCCTTGGCGTTGGCGATGGGGGTGAAAACACCGGCAATCTCCTTGAACCACTGGTAAGTCAACGGAGCGAAACCTGCCACAACCACTTTGAGCGTTCCCGTGGCACCTACGGCAATGGGCAGTGGATTCAGCGGGACCGTCGGCTGAGTGGTGATGACGGGGATAGTGTTGACTTTGAGGTTCGCCTTGTTGCTAGTGGCGGGCACCATGGTGATGTTGTTGACGATCACACGGTAGTCTGCCGCGTCCGCAGGAGTCACTGCGGGAATGGTGTAGTCCTTTGTTATAGCACCAGCGATGTCTGTCCAAACAGCACCGATGAGCTTCTGCCACTGGTAGGTGAGGGGGATCGCGCCAGTGGCATCCACCGTGAAGGTCGTCGGCAGCCCCTGGTTGACCGTGCGTGCCGTCGGGTGCTTGGTGACCTGGGGCTTAAGGTTGACCGTGACGGGGGTCGGCGGGTTGCTCAACACACCGCCTGCGCTATCTTGCACATACACGGTGTAAGTGGTTTCATCCGTCTTTTTCGCGTTGGTTATGGTCAGGACTGAAAGTGTCGCTCCAGGAATGAGTACGCCATTCTTGCGCCACTGAAAGGATAGGCCCGTTGCACCAGGACTGAGGCTGGCTGTGACGGCCAAATTGATGGTTCCCCCCTCGGTAACGGAGTCAGGGCTTGGCTGAATATCAATGACAGCAGCCTGGAGAGTTGAATGGAGCGCCAGGAACCCGGCGACGGTGATGCTGAGTAAACGTGACAAATTCATATAGAGACGTGGAGGTTGGATTTTCAGACTAGACTGCCGAAGTGTGCTTCGGAAGGCAATCAAATAAATACATGAGCCTCTTGCAAAACCCTGAATTCATCCAGATTTGCGATGGATGGTTGACATGAGAAAAGCAGCCTCATGCGCTAAGTTGAAGTGCGACCGACAACTCAACGATGAAACTGCTTTCTCACCTTTA
>Ga0247834_1000719_pt1 | contig 61868 bp, 43 predicted proteins | sample LaCruzMarch2015__8_FD_187118 | JGI IMG/M metagenome (GOLD analysis project Ga0247834, IMG submission 187118) | Freshwater microbial communities from meromictic Lake La Cruz, Castile-La Mancha, Spain - LaCruzMarch2015_12m | ecosystem: Environmental > Aquatic > Freshwater > Lake | place: Spain...
CCAAGCGACCAAATCGCGTTGCCACTCGTGGAAGAGCGCGACAGCCAGCCAAACATGTTGGATTTGCGGAAAATCCCGATGTAGCTTGAAACTCTCTGATCCACTGGCGCAAGGCCTCATCACGAGGCCGGTGGACCCAAATTCCGTTAAACGCGTTGCAAAATCAATACCGTATCGATCGCCTCACCGTTCAGCTTTTGCACCGACTCGATGTCGCACCAAAAATCGTGCACGCCGATGAGTTTGAATTGTGTGGCTTTCGCCAAAAGGCTCTTGAGCTGCTTGGCTGTGTAGATGCGCAACGTGATATGATCGGACAAACGGAACGATCCCTCTTTCTCTTTGACAAGCATTGAGATCCTTAGTTTCTCAAGGCGAGTTTTCATGCTCGTTTCGACAACCGTCAATGCATAGTAAACCGTCTTGTCTCCGTCTTTGGCGGCCCAACGCTCTGTCCCCCACAAATCGCCATCTGGGGGAAGCAAATGCAAGGAAAGTACAAAGACTCCACCTGGCTTGAGGTGTTTAGCAACGCAATTCAAATGCGCCAACGCGGCCTCCTCTGTTTCAAGATGCCGAAAGGTGTTGATTGCATTGATGGCTGCATCAAAGGGCTCATCGAAAGAAAAGTTGGTCATGTCACCAACGACAAGCTCCCCTGTGGATTTTTCCTTTTTGAGTTTCTTTCTGCAGTACTCAAGTGCGGTCGGGTTCAAGTCAAGACCGGTCATCGCGTAACCGCGTTTCGCCATATCGCATATCAGTCGTCCTGATCCGCATCCAAGTTCCAAGACTCGCTTTACTGGAAACGGGACATACTTCTTGAAAACATCCCCCATGAACAAAGATTCTTTGGGTGTCTCCTTCAAAAAGCCCATTTCGTAAAGTTCCGGATAGTCGTACCATGACTTGATGGTTTCGCTGCGCACCTTTGGCTTGGATGCTTTGGATGGCTTGGATTTTGCAACTGGCTTCTTGGTCGTCGTTGGGCTTGCTACCTTGGCAACTTCTTTCGTAGCTAATTTAACTTTGGACTTCTTCGCTGTTTTGACGGTTGCAATTTTCTTAGCCAATGTCTTCTCCGATCAATCTTCGTGTTGGGTATCTGATGTGTGGCCAGATTGTAGAGGTATTAGGTAGTCAGTGGCAACGGGCTACCGGAAAACTCCTGGTATTGCTCTTCCCAAAATGCGTGGGAAGGCTGCGACGTGGAAGTTGCGATCCATCGAAAACGCATTCGGCGTATGACCCCTTTTTCCATGAAGGAACCAAAGATACGCATCGTCAAACCCTTGGTTGAGCCGTTCACTCGACAATCGGCCAGATCCAGCGGATGCATAATCACTCCTGTTCGTTTCGCGGCGTCAGTCCAAATACCTGCCGACATTTCAGCAAAGGACTCGTCGGCGATTTCCACGGAAATCATTGGGTGGGAATCGAGCAGCGAAGTCTGAACGCTGATCCAAACTTCCAGACAAAGCGATTCGTTTTGAGTTTGTTCCATCACTCGCACATCGACTTGATAGCCAAAACGCCACGGCGAACGCTCTGGAAAGGAAACGATAAGATCGTTTTGCCTAACGTAGGCATCCCCAAAAGGTAACGGGGATATTGAACTGTCTGCACTGTGTCTGTCTGCACTGTGTCTGTCTGCACTGGGTTCCAGTGGACGAATATTCATCGTTCGGAGGATCTTGTTGGAGTTGTCGTGCTTGGATGAAAGCTCGAACCGTGGCATACCGGTTCTGAAGGACGCACCAACAAACCAGTGCGCTCCTAACAAATTGGCTTCGTCACCTCGTAGTATCCAACTCATCGAATTAAACTCTGTAGAATCTGGGGATGTTGTTGCTTCACCATGAAACTCGCGCGTCGCATTTTGGTACACGATAACAGGCCGCGAGGAAAGCAACAACCAAGTGTGAATCGATCCCGCGACTTACAAAACAATTCGAACTGACGGACGGACATGGACTTTTCCTTTGACGACACCCACATATGTCTTGCCTGTAGTCGTTGTGAAAACATAAATGCCCTCATACGCATTATGTACCACCACGCCAATCTCGCCGACTTGGTAGACATGCTCGCCGTCGAAAATCCAGCCCGTCCGTTTGGAAACGGGTGCCGTTTCTTTGCAATATCGATATCGAGTCAAGCAAACTTCGCGGACATAAAACTAATCAAAAGCAACACGGACAAGCCGACTGCACCCATAGATGGATGGCCCTATGGGAACCCCCTAGGGAGAAGGTAAACCGACCACTGGCTTAAAGCCAGATGGCATGAATCGGAAATGCCCCCGGATTTATCCCAGGGGATTGTTACCTTCACGCTAGGGCGAAGGTCAAACTACCACTGGCTTAAAGCCAGATGGCATGAATCGGAAATGCCCCCGGGTTTATCCCAGGGCACCCCAGGCACGTGCCTGGCACCTACCGCTGGCACCTACGGCACCCCAGGCACGTGCCTGGCACCTACCGCTGGCACCCCTGGCACCTACCGCTGGCACCTACGGCACCCCAGGCACGTGCCTGGCACCTACCGCTGGCACCTACCGAAGGGCCCCAGGCACCTACCGAAGGGCCCGTTACCTTCACGCTAGGGCGAAGGTCAAACTACCCCTGGCATAAAGCTAGACAGCATTCCCATTAGACAGCACCAGGCGTGCCAGGCACCTACCGAAGGGCCCATTTGCCGACTCGCGCGACTCGAAAAACGACTCGAATTTCGGTGCGCGACCGAAATACAACGCCGCAGGCGCCATGCACCGAGTTGCATGGGCGCTACAGACGGCCAAAGGAACTGGCCAGAAATGCGAAAAACCCTGGGAAAACCAGGGTTTTGCAGCGGAGAGGACAGGAACCGAACTTTTCGATGTTTTCCCAATGTTTCTGCAGAGTTCGAAAGGTGCCCATTTACTTTTGCCTAGGCGGACAACAAACCCGTTGCTGGGGCTAGTTTGAGGGAATGCCTTGACTTTCGGGGATCAGAACGCGACCATGAATCGTCGAGAACTGCAGATGATCGCTTGAATCAACTCAGTCCCGACTCAACCTGCTACGGAAGGACGCTTTGCGATGAATGTCGAACAAACCATTCTGGAGATTGCTACGCTTCCGATCGATGTTCGTCTAAGGGTTGTGTCTGCCATCTGGGACACGCTACCGCAGGATGCCGACTTATCGCCAAGTGCGATGCAACAGGCTGAACTTGATCACAGACTCTCCGAATATCGCAAGGATCCAAGTACGGCGATTTCTCACGAAGAGCTAATGCGACGTGTGAAGAGTCGTCGGTAATGTGGAGACTTGTTGTAAGCTCCCAGGTCGAAGACGACCTCGTGGACGCGGCTCTTTGGTACGATAAAAAGCAAATCGGCTTGGGAGATCAATTCCTGGCAGAATATGTCGCGGCAATTTATCGCATTTCGGAAAACCCATTACTGTTCTCGATAGCTGCCAATGGTCTTCGCCCGTGCTTGATCAAACGGTTCTCTTACCTCATTCATTTTACAGTCGAAGAAAATCAGATCATCGTGATAGCCGTGATGAGTGCCTCGAGAGACGATTCAAGTTTTATGGACAGACTTCCTTAACACTTTGAACGAAACGGAGCACCATCAAAGTCAACGAGTTTGTGCCGCGCGAGGTTGTCGACAAGCTGATGAAGAAGGCCAATCCAGTTTGGCAAGTGATCAATGCAACGCCATAAAATCAAGCTAGAACTTTAACAAAAACAAAATCGGTCGACAAACATAGATGGATGGCCCCAGAAGCTTGATGCCCGATTGGCCCCAAAAGCCCCAGAAGCTTGCCATGGATGGATGGCCCCAGAAGCTTTCAAGCTTACCCGAGCTTCCACATGGCCCCACTAGCTTCCCACCATCGAATTAAACTCTGTAGAATCTGGGGATGTTGTTGCTTCACCATGCAACTCGCGCGTCGCATTTTGGTACACGATAACAGGCCGCGAGGAAAGCAACAACCAAGTGTGAATCGATCCTGCGACTTACAAAACCATTCGAACTGACGGACTGACATGGACTTTTCCTTTGATGACGCAATGCGAGTTGCAATTCAGGCTGCGGAGTCGGCTGGACACATTCTCCGCAGCATGCTTGAAACAGCCGAAGTCCGAGAGAAGGCACCCAAGGATTTAGTAACGGATGCAGACTTGGCCGCGCAGAATGCAATCCAAGGCCTGATCCAACGGGCCTTTCCAACGCATCGCTTTCTAGGAGAAGAAACCGCATCCGAATTGAACGAAAAGGACTTATTGCGACCAGACGAATGGCGTTGGGTGGTTGATCCATTGGACGGCACGGTCAACTACGTTCATCAGATGCCCAACTTCGCGGTTTCGATTGCACTGATGCGAGGCGATGCAACGATTCTCGGAGTTGTCTTTGATCCGATGGCATGTGAGATGTATGCAGCGGTCCATGGAAAGGGAGCGACCGTCAACGGAAAGCCGATGCATGTTAGCTCGTGCACGCGTCTCGACCAGGCATTGGTGGCGGCCAGCTTCCCACCGCAAGTGCAACGAGATTGGGTAGAAGTCGATCAGTTTATCGAGATATTGGTTCGAAGTCAGAGCGTTCGCCGCCTCGGTTCGGCAGCGTTGAATCTATGTTACGTCGGCCGCGGGCGGCTTGATGCCTATTGGGCGAACTATCTAAAGCCATGGGACATCGCTGCCGGTGCACTCATTGCCGTGGAGTCTGGTGCGGAAATTTGCAGACAAAACGGTCAAGCTTTTGATCCGTGGCTCGGTGAATTGCTCGTTTGTTCGTCGGTGCCACTTCGAAAGGAGATTCAAGATTGCTTTATCGACGTGGAAAAGAGAAGAAAATGATCATCACGGCTCAACAGCCTTGTCGTCCGGCAACAGTTTCTCAAGTGCCTTTCCGAGCAACAGCCCGCGGGCTTCGATCGTGATCACTTTTCCGTCCTTGTCGAGCAAAAAGGAAGTAGGGATTGCACTGACTCCAAAGTTCTCCATGACTTTCGAAACTCCGTTTTTCCTGGAATCCCAAAGGTTGATCCAAGGCGTTTCCAGTTTTTTGAGAAACGACTGGGCCGAATCTTTTTTCTCATCGAGTCCGATGCCAACGATTTCAAAACCTCTATCTTTGTACTTGGTGTATACCGAGAGCATATAGGGGTGTTCTTGCTCGCAAGCTTTGGTGATAGACGACCAGAAATAGATCAAAACATATTTGCCTCGCAACGACTCGATGTTAAAGTCTTCACCCGACATCGTTGATCCCGCGAGCCGGAATGGATTGCCAGGCAGATCGAGGCGTCGAGCGTTCGATTCAAGCAACGCAATGACATCCACCAAACTCTCGTCCTTTTTGTTTCGGAAGACATCTGCGAAAGTCTTGTAAGCTTCCTTGGCTAAGCTGTAGTCGGACAATTGTTCTAAGTTTTGTCCAGCCAATACGGCCATTTGTATGTCCGCAAACTCGATCTTGGAACGCGACTTTAGATAGTCTCGAAATCGCTCAAACGTCTTTCGCTGCGCGTCAGGCCCTTCATTCCCCAGCAACATGACTGAGGCACTTATCAATTCAGCTTCGGCCTTTTGGAATTCGGGCGATTTGCGATCACCAATGGTTTCAATCAACTTTTTGGCGGTCGCTCGCAATGCCCGCTGCATCTCGACATACTGTTCCGAAGTGATCGGTTGAAGTTTCTTGGTCAGATCCAAGAACGCCACAAGCTGTGGCACGTCTTTGGTATCCGGCACTACCAGAGTTTGCCATTGGCTATTTGATTGCACAGACGGCGTTTTCTGGTCCTGAGCAATGGCAACGTTGGAACCTCCAAATGGGGCAATCAGGAAAACGATAATGGGCCATCGAAACGTGGCGAGTCGTCGAAAATATCCAGGCATGAGAATTTCGCATTCAAGGCGGAGTAAAAGGACAATCTTGCCTAATTGTAGCGAAACTCGCCAACGCGTGATTCTTGCGAAAATTCATTACCTGACTAGCGGCGACTACTTAATCCGAGTCCGAAGCAGTTCAAAATGCATTTTTTGCCGGTTAGGGAGCTTACAACATCGTTCGCTCGCGATTAGCATAAAAATTCGCCCCTGAATTTTTCTATTTTCGCTTTTAAAAATGACGTTCATGGGTTAAATTTCGGAATAGGATGCGTCAAGATTCTCTTTGACGACGACAAATCGAGTGACAACGAAGCTTGCCTCACTCAACCCAAGATTGGATATCGGGCGTGACCAATCTAAGTTGAGTGGGGCTTTTCTATTCTCCCTGACCGCTTACCCATCAACTTTTGTCCCTCTGCTCAGGGCATTGGAAGCGGCCTACTTTACAGTTGGGCTTCGCGGTAACTTTGCGGCCAATTCATAGACAATCGTAGCGCAGGGAAGCACTAGCAGTAATACGGAGACGAGCAGAAGAACGCCGCCGACAAGGTCTACATCGAATCGCGATCGGCCAACAACGGTTTGCCAAATCGCATATCCCAGAAAGAAAACATGCGAAAACGCCACGTGGCGAACAATCCTTTCCGCATGCGATACTTGCAACCATTGAAGAAGTGCTGCAACAATCGGCAGAGTTTGAATGGCGTGCAGTGCTGCACCATGCGGATACTTCAAAACTCCGGCGCGGCCCCAGATTTCGGGCGATCGCCCGTTCGCAATATTCACTTCGCCCAGAATAGTCGTCATGAAACCGAGCCCACACGAGACGAGAAGCAGCCAAAGACCTGCACGGATTGCGATCGAACGTGCCTGCGGCATCGGGACCAGCCAAAAGGAACGCCAGCACAGCCAAGCCAGACCTAATGTGACTGAGAGGATGAGCAAGAACATTGTCGACTCGAACCAAATGTCGAGTGTCGTGGTTCGATTGAAGTGAGACGGAACGCCTCGCCAATATTGAACAGTGATGAGACCAACTTCAGCGAGCAGGCCACCTGCCATCAGTCGAGCAAAGATCCTGTCATAGCGAAACGGTGTGCATTGTTTGATCGACCATGCGATCGACCAAATCGTGAGTCCACCAGAAACGCCGAATAGGGCTGGTTTGCGTGGCGACAATGGACCGGACCATTCGGCGTTGGTTCCCCACATCCAAAGAAGATGAAGCAATCCGCTCGCGACGAGCAGTGCACCTGCGAGAACGACAGGCTCCAAAACGGAAAAAGCATTGCGCCGCATCGCCACTAAACTCCGTGCAGGCGTTTTAAGAACTCGTTTGCAACTCGTTGATGTTCAGATAGCTTGCTGCCCATTTTATCGAGTTGGCTAACCATAACACTCATTCGCGGATTCGACTTAAAAAAATCCCGATGCATCTCTATAAAACGCCAATAAAGGGCATCCCAAATCGGACACCACGGCCCCTTCTCGAAGTTGCTCATTTTCAAGATGTAACTCGAACCGCTGATATAAGGTTTGGTTGTCATCAGGCCACCGTCTGCATACTGACTCATTCCATACACGTTGGGAACCATAACCCAATCGTAGGCGTCGATGAATAACTCCATAAACCAACGATAGACTTCGTCCGGATCAATCTCGCAAAGTACGAAAAAATTCCCTAAGACCATCAGCCTTTCGATATGATGGCAATACGCATGCTTGATAACACGGTCGATAACCCGATCGACGGGAACTATTCCAGTTGTTCCTGTGTACAAAGCCGCTGGCATGGGCTTGTCATAGTTCCAGTAGTTGCGAGTTCGTTGCGATCTGCCGACATGCAAATAGATCATTCGAACAAACTCGCGCCAACCGATAACTTGTCGAATGAAGCCTTCGACGGAATTGAGCGGGTAGGTATCGACGAAAGCGAGCGCTCCATCGACTACTTGTTTTGGCGTCAGGAGTCCGATATTCAACATTGGCGTCAAAACACCGTGAAAAAGAAAAGTTTGCTCGCGATCGATCGCATCTTCATAGTCTCCAAACGACGCAAATCGATCCTCGAGGAAATGTTCAAGCCAGGACTCTGCATCGGCGTGAGAAATAGGATATGCAAAACCGTCTGCGTCTCCTAAGGCATTTGGAAATGCGCGTCGAACGTATTTTTTCGCTTCGTCGACGGAGGAATGCTCAACAGGCTTCCAGGGTTCTGGAATCTTAATACCTTTGGGCAATTTTTTTCGATTCTCGGTATCAAACGTCCATTTTCCACCACTCGGCTTCTTTCCCTCCATCAGATAGCCAAGCCTTGTTCGCTGTTGTCGATAAAAATCGGTGAAGGGAAACCGTTGACGATCTCCCAGCCAGTCCTTTTGAACTTCATGTGAAGTCAAAAAGGCCGGATCTGCCACCCAGTTCAGCCGAATTCCATGTTCGTCGCAGCCCTGCTGAACACGACTTTTCAGCCATGCGTCGTTTGGTTCGATCGCCTGTGCGGCATCGACTCCCTCGGAAGAAAGAATTTCAGCAATTTGTTGACTGTTGGTCAGTTCCAAAGCGTCAACGTAGCGGACGAGCTTGCCCTTTTTGACAAGGTCGTGTGCAAAATTCTTCATCGACGCACGATGCAGAATCAACTTTTTGCTATGAAACGCGTATTGCGAAAAAAACAGAGGATCTTCGATCAACCAGACGACGCTGGCGGACTGAAGCGTGACATGATCACGATAAAGCTGGTGAGGATAAAGAAGTAAAACGGAGTGGCTCATTCGTTGATCTGCGTTTTGAGACAAGAGAAATCCTAGCCGAAAAGTGCGAAAACCAAGAGGGAACGAAAAGAAATTCCCCGCTGAAAAACGCGAAATGGTTATCTTTACCGTTCACTTCTCGGTAGACCGAGGACGTTCGACACAACAAAGGGTAACGAGTGTATGCTGTGGTCAAGTTCAAGGAGTTGAAATCTTGAATCGAAAACCATCTCGATTCCCTGACGAAGGTCTTGTAGGACTTGTGATACTGTTTAACCGAGTCAAAACGTTCAGACTGGATTTCGACGGCGAGAATAAAAACAGTCGAAACCAAGCGAGTTCACCGGTGATGTCGGTCTTCTCGGAACGAACGCATCACGAAAGGGAATAATTCATGGCAGGGAAAAATGTAGTTGTCGTCGGTGGGAGCCACGGAATTGGATTCGAGATTGTTCGTCGAGAATTGAACCAAGGGGCGAGCGTGACAGTCGTTTCGCGTACCGTAGGAAGGCTTTTAGAGCTCGCCGCTGCCGAATCAGGCTCGCTCGCACACATTGTAGCGGACGTTTGTTCCGATCGTCTTTCCGAAGAACAATTGCCAGAACGTATTGATGCTTTCGTCTACTGTCCCGGATCGATCAGCCTTGGTTCACTCCGGGCATGCAATCCTGAGACAATGCGACGCGACTTTGAGTTGAACGTCGTGTCCGCGACAACTTGCTTTCAAGTTGCGTTGAAGTCGATGAGCCGCTCGGAAAAAGCCAGCGCTGTATTTTTTAGTTCCGTCGCAGCCCAGTTGGGAATGTCGATGCACACGTCGGTTGCGGCTTCGAAAGGGGCCATCGAAGCGTTAGTGCGAACATGGGCATCGGAGCTCGCTCCCAAGATTCGCGTCAACGGCATTGCTCCGGCTCTCGTCGACACGCCCCTTGCCCAGCGTCTACTCTCATCCGAGTCCAAACGAGCAGCCATGGCTACCATATATCCGCTTGCTCGCATTGGATTACCCGATGACTGCGCCGCCTTAGCTGAATTTTTGCTTTCGGATAAGAGCGGTTGGATCACAGGGCAAATCTATGGTGTCGATGGAGGTCTTTCCTCGATCTTTAAAGCTCCTTGATATTACCGCCCACTTGGAGCAGACGTCGGGGAAACAGTATTAACGATGCAATCAAATTTTGAGTTCTTACCCGAGTTTTTGAAAGAGCGAATTCGTTTCGTCAAAATGGAAGCCCCACGGGCAACTGGGCAGTTCGTACTATACTGGATGCGGACGGCGATTCGAGTTGACGAAAATCCCGCTCTCGATGTGTCCATTCGTATCGCCAACGCATTGGAATTGCCGGTCCTCGTCTATCACGGTCTTTCAGAACGCTATCCGTATGCTTCGGATCGTCATCATACATTCATCCTACAAGGTGCTCGCGATGTCCAGGCGGAGATCGGCAAACTTAATGTCGAGTATGGTTTTCATTTGGAGCGGTCGGGGCAACGCGAGCCCCATCTCAAGACTTTGGCCAGCTTGGCGAGTGTCGTTGTCACGGAAGAGATGCCTGTATCTCCTCTGCGCAATTGGACGACAGCGTTAAGCAAAGGTGTGACAACCCCAATCCTTTGCGTTGACACCGCTTGCGTCGTCCCAATGCAGTTGGTTGGACGAGCCTATGATCGGGCTTTCGAGTTTCGCGATGCGACTAGCAAGCTTTACGCGGAGCGATTGAAACGTCAATCCGAGTCCATCCCAGCGAATTCCTCCGTCAAAGTTGCTGACATCATTCCATTTGAGACCCTCGATCTTCAACATGCGGACATTGCAGAACTGATTTCAACCTGCGAAATCGATCATGCGATAGGTCCAGTACCGCAAACAGTCGGCGGGTCCGTTGCGGGCTACCAACGTTGGCAGGCATTTCAATGCAATGGGCTTGGTAAATACGCTCGGTTGCGAAACGATGCATTGCTGGATGGCGTTAGTCGCATGTCGCCATATCTTCACTACGGGATGGTATCGCCGATGCGAATCGCTCGCGAAGCCGCCAACGTCCAGAACCCAGGCGCCCAGAAGTTTCTAGACGAACTTCTCATTTGGCGAGAGCTGTCTTATGCATTCTGCTTTTACCGTCCCGACCATGAACGGCTTTCGGCGTTGCCTGACTGGGCTGTTGCAACCCTAGCAGAACACGAGAGGGATCCGCGACCAGCATTGTTCTCCATGGAAACGCTGGCTCGTGGGCGAACGGGTGACATGTTATGGGATGCTGGCCAACGCTCGCTGCTGATTCATGGTGAACTTCATAACAACGTCCGAATGACATGGGGCAAATCGCTCTTGAATTGGACGCCGAACGCCAAGTTAGCTTTGGAAACGATGATCGATCTCAATCATCGCTACGCACTTGATGGACGAGACCCAGCGTCGTATGGCGGAATACTTTGGTGCCTTGGGCAATTCGATCGGCCGTTTCCGCCGAAACGTCCTATTTTTGGGACAGTGCGCGATCGCTCGACACAAGAGCACTCAAGGCGACTTGATCCCCAAGCTTACATGGAGCGAGCGGCAAGACCGATGTGTTGTCCGACGCCTACGGTTGCGGTGATCGGTGCCGGTATTTCGGGACTTATCTGTGCCCGCACGCTTGTCGATCACGGTTTAAGTGTAAAGCTCTTTGAAAAGAGCAACGGATTAGGCGGTCGTATGGCGACACGCAGAACAGATCATGGTATCTCTTTTGATCACGGCGCTCAGTACTTCACCGTTCGGGATTCACGATTTCAGCACAGTGTAGATTCGTGGGTTCATGACGGTATTGTCAAGTCATGGAATGGTCGCATCGTTACATTGGTCGAAGGTTCGATACGCGAGGACAAGAGTAGTACGCAACGGTACGTGGCCTCGCCTGGAATGAATGGTATCGGCAAACACCTTGCAACAGATCTCGACGTGAATCTTCAAACAACCGTTGCGCCTTTGCAACGCGTTGGAAATAAGTGGCAATTGGTAAGTGACGATGGTCGTCAACTGGGTGATTTTGATATCGTTGCGGTTGCGACTCCCGCCCCACAAGCAGCAACTCTCATGCCAGCCGTACCGCAACTCGCATCGCGTGCCGAGCGAGTTGTCATGAGGGGTTGCTGGTGCGTCATGCTCTCCACGACCGAACCACTTCGACTCGATTTTGATGGCGCATTCATTTCTCAGTCACCGTTGACGTGGCTTGCGCGCGACAGCAGCAAACCCGATCGAGCGCATGACTGCCAGACCTGGGTTCTCCATGCTTCGCCAGACTGGACAGAGTCCCACATAGAAGCTTCGAAGGACGATGTTGAGCGTCAATTGATACAGGAGTTCTGGAGAGCCACTGGGCACGTCCCAACTCCATTGCATATGAGCATGTCGCATCGATGGCGGTACGCCACTCCGGTGCAATCACTTGCAGACAATTGCCTTTTCGAGCCGAAAACGTTGATCGGTGCATGCGGCGATTGGTGCGCAGGTCCAAGAGTTGAAGGAGCATTTCTGAGCGGAATTGCTTTAGCTGGTCGAATCTTGGGAAGTCTTAAGCACGATGAAATGCCGATTCTTAGCTCGAAGCTACAGCAACTTGAGTTGTTTTGACTACTCTAAGCGCCACGGTATGAGTCTTCGAGTGAAACAAACTGATAGCCGAAGGGCGATAGCCCCGGTTCTCGACGAATGTCGAGCAATTGGAAAACCGGGGCTATCGCCCAACGGCTGGTAAGAATAACTTATGCGGAAGTGCTTAGTTGACCTTTACCCTCGTCCGTAAGGTTTTAAGAAAAGTGCTTTCACAATTCAGGTTCCATGCAGCGGTGCTTTTGCTGGCTGTTGTGTCGCTCGAACTATTAGCGGATGATTTGCGACCTCAACGGTTGCAATCAACCATTGCGAACGTCCAGCCGATGACAGGGATCGTTTTGTGGAGCACAAATGAGGTTGCTGCGACCGCTCCGATTCAGTTGGAGTATGCCTACTTAAAATACAGCCAAGTTGTACGGGAAAAAGGGAAGGTTGACTGGCAGTCGGTCGAGAATCTACTCAACGAGATCGCAGGACGAAAGCATCAGGCGATTATTCGGTGGCATGACACCTATGTTGGCGAGGCGACCGGTGTTCCAGCGTACATCAAGGCACTTCCCAACTATCGCGAGACCACCGCGAAGAGCGAGAACAAGCCCACTGGCTTTCCTGACTGGTCGAACCAAGATTGGCAGGCTTTCGTTCTGGAATTCTTTGTCCGATTTGCTGAGAAGTATGATCGCGACCCTCGGCTGGCGTTCGTACAGGTCGGGTTTGGACTATGGGCTGAGTACCATATTTATGATGGTCCTATGAAGTTAGGTGAGACCTTTCCGGATAAAGACTTCCAGCTCGCTTTCACGAGGCATCTCGCGTCCCAATTTCGAGAGACACCTTGGATGATTTCTGTCGATGCCGCTGGTGATCATACGCCCTTCGCACAAGACGCCTTGCTTTCCAAATCACCGTTCGGACTGTTCGACGACTCGTTCAACCAACAGCGGCACGCAAAGGAGAATGAACCAAACTGGCGGACCCTCGGTATGGACCGCTGGAAACGGGCTCCCACTGGCGGAGAGTTTAGTTTCTTTAAGAAGAAGGACCAGAAGGAAGCATTGGCGCCGAATGGCCCGTATGGAATCCCTTTCGCGAAACAAGCCGCTAAGTTCCATGTATCCTTTATCATTGGTGATGATCAGCCCCGGTTTCAGAATGCGGACGTAGTTCGCAATGCCGGGATGAACTGTGGTTACCGATTCAAGGTAACTCGCTTTGTCGCATCCTCGGTGGCCAGCGAAGTGGAAATTGGGAACACGGGCGTAGCACCCATTTACTTTGATGCTTTCCCCGCGATCAATGGAGAGCGATCACAAACATCGTTAAAGGGATTGCTTCCTGGCGAATCACGATCATTCCGAATTGCGATGGGAGGTGCAATGCCAGTACTGACAATTGAGTGCGATCGACTCGTTCCAGGACAAAAAATCGAGTATGAGGCAGACTAGACGCGAACTTGCGTCCGCATTTAGGCCGCCACTTGACGCTACTTCGAGCAGAAAGTAGAGTCACGAAAAGTTATTAAAGGTTTTCTTATGCCGCTCAAAGGCGCACGCAATGTATCTCCGCGTTGAAGTTTTTTTCATTGCCTTGGTACTCACCCTGCCCGCGCAGACCGTTTGGTCGGTGACTGAGTTGGAAACGAACTCAGGAGAATCGCGACCCGAGATCGGATCTCAGATCCCCGATCTGCGGTTTAAGGATATTCGGGCGTTGCCGCGAAGTCTTTCGGAGATGGGCACCCACAAAGCTTGGGTGCTTGTCTTTACGACGACTCAGTGTCCACTGGTCCGAAAGTCGTTCCCAAGGCTCGTTGAGCTTCAGCAAAAGCTGGGCGGGCAAGATGTGCAATTCCTTTCTGTGAACGTCGGCGCCTCCGACACGATACGGGAAATGGCAGCGCAGGCGATTGACTACGGCGTGCCGTTTCCTTTTGTCAAAGACGTCGACCTATCATGTAGGAAAGCCTTGGGTGTGCAAAGGACGCCGGAGGTAGTGGTTCTGGATCAAGAACTTCGATTGCAATATCGGGGACGCATCGACGATCAGCTACGTCTTGGAGGCTCGCGTCGCGAACCAAGTCGCCGCGATCTTGAGGAAGCCATAATGGAGATCCTGGCTGGTCATAAGGTCAGTAAACCGGAAACGCCAGTTGATGGTTGTATCATCACTCCTCCGCCAAGCGTGCCTGCGGATGTTCCGGCCCCGAAGTTCTATGGAGAGGTAGACGCGATTTTATTCGAACATTGTAGCAAATGCCATCAGCCAGATAATTCCGCGCCCTTTTCATTGCTGAGTTTCAAGGATGCGTCTGCGAACGGCCAGATGATTGCCGAAGTCGTTCGAGACGAAACCATGCCACCTTGGTACGCAAGTTCGAGTCACGGGAAATTTAGGAATGATCCATCCTTGACGCGTGCTCAAAGCCAGGCACTTTTACGTTGGGTTGAGACAGGCTGTTTGGCTGGGGATATCGCGAAAGCCTCACCGGTTCCCAACCCACCCTCCACCGAATGGCGAATCGGCGAACCCGATCTGGTGATAACGATGTTGGAGGAGCACTCCATTCCAGCCACGGGCTTTGTAGATTATCGCTATAGCGTTTTGCCGAAACTCTTCTTAAATGAGACTTGGGTGGAAGCCTTCGAAATCAAACCGGATAACCGTAGCGTGGTTCATCATTGCAACATGGCTTATGCGACTGCAGCAGGCGCGAGCGAAGAGACGTTTATAACAGGATATGTTCCAGGTGGTCAGCCGCTCGATCTCGGTCGATTTGACAACGGTGTCGCCTATCGTATTCCGCAAGGTTCTGGGCTTGGCCTGCAGATCCACTACACAACAACCGGTAAAGCTGAAAAGTGTCGGATTCAAGTCGGGCTAAGATTCCCCCGCCGCACCATCAACAAACAATTCAGACATTTTCTGCTCGACCCACGCGGGTGGACGATACCGCCTCACGATCCAGCCTTTGCGATCCGGGCGAACCACACATTGCCGCACGATGCCACTCTTCTCGGGCTTTTCACGCATATGCATGTCCGTGGTCGCGACATGACGTTCTTCTCGGTATCGCCCGATGCAACGCGGGAAACGCTGCTGCAAATTCCGAATTACAACTTCGAGTGGCAGCTCGGTTATGAAATCGAGCCCGGCGCGAGACGACTCCCGAAAGGTACCGCAGTGGAAGCTGTTGCTCATTTCGACAACTCTTCATTCAATCCGTATAACCCCGATGCCGGCAAGTCGGTTCGCTACGGCGCCCAAACGGTCGACGAGATGTTCAATGGCTTCGTTTTTTATGTGGCCGACGACGAGCAACTCAATATCAACGTAGACCCAAAGTCAGGCCGGGCAAAATAACTCGCATGAACACGGTTACAGTCCTTGGAAAGCAGAGACCAATTGAGTCAATTCCTGCTCGGAATGCACTGCCGATAAACTAATTCGCAACAAACTAGTCCCTGCGGGTACGGTTGGCGGACGGATAGCAGGTACATAAATCCCCTGCTCCAGTAGGCGTTGGCACTTTTCGATGACTTCCAACGCGTTATGAAAGTAGACCGGAATGATCGGACTTGTTCCTGAGCCAACTCGGAAACCAAGCTTATTGAGTTTCAACCGGATGGATGTGGCTTTTTGTTCGAGTAACTTTCTTTCGTCTTGCATATCATGAACCAACGACAATGCTCGGATGGCCGCCAAAGTGTTGGGAAATGGCATTGCGGTACTGTAAATCCAAGATCGTGCATGATTGGTTAGCCAATCGATTAGCAGTTGATTGCCAGCCACAAATCCGCCCACACATCCAACGGCTTTGCTGAGCGTTCCAATTCGAATCATGCGTTCGCTTGACAAGTTCAAGTGTTCGGTTAACCCGCGTCCAAAGTGACCATAAACACCGGTCGCGTGTGCCTCATCGACCACGCATTGCATGTCAAATTCTTCGCACAGGCTGTCTATCTCGCCTAGCGGTGCCAAATCCCCATCCATGCTGAAAACCGAATCGGTCACCACAAATGCAAACCTGCCGAGGTGACGATGGTCCCGGATCAGACGCCTGAGTGCTTCTGTGTTGCAATGAGGATACACCAACACGCGGGCGCGGCTGAGTCGACAACCATCAATCAAACATGCGTGATTGAGGCTATCGCTAAAGATTACATCCTCCTTGGTAGCAAGAGATGCAAGGCTTCCTAAATTGGCAGCGTAACCGCTTGAAAAGACGATAGCCGACTCTGTCGCCTCGAACGCAGCGATCGATGAAACCAATTCGGCGTGGATTTGCGAGTGGCCAGTGACGAGCGGGCTCGCACCGCTTCCCACCTTGTTGGGCGGTGACGAACTCGAATACGCGGCGCGAATCAATTCCGGATGCCAGGCCAAACCAAGATAGTCGTTGGCTCCGAAGTTGATCGCCAGGCGACCGTTTCTCTCGATCGTGGTTGGCCCAACCGGGCGAGACACGACCACTTGCCGACCTAGTCCTTTGGACGATCGCTCTGCCATCGAAAGAGCCAAATGGGACCAGAAATCCGTCTTTCGCGATTTATCCGGTAAAATATTAGGGTTGAAGTCGTTAGAATCGGAAATCGGGTTTGATTCGACTGGTTGCATACTCAATAATTAGAACAGTTAAATGAAGTTCTTGTTTTGTGATAGAGATGGATATTTGTCCGTCTGCGGGACAAGGAGGAATTGGAGCATACGAGTCTAGTCATGCAAATGCTAGAAACACAACTGCTGATCACCGATGACGACCGAGACTTTCGTATGTCGCTGGGGGAAGCTCTCACTCGACGCGGTTATCGTACGGTACTCGCAGCCGATGGAATTGAAGCACTTGAAGTGATTCGCAGCCAGCACATTCATCTTGCGTTGCTGGACGTACACATGCCCAGGTTGGATGGGCTGGGGATGTTGAAATCATTGCGAAACTCGAAACCGACGTTGCCGTGTATTCTGATGACGGCCCAAATGGATGAATCGATCGTAACACAAGCTCGCGAGCTTCGAACGCATCAACTTCTATCGAAGCCGTTTAGTCTCAACCTCTTGGCCGACACGATTCGAAGTCTGCTCGATCAGTGCTATCGACAATAGACCGATCTAGCCCGGTTATTGTCGCAAGAACCGGGGCCATCGCCTGATGACGTTTTCGCGTCGAATGGGGCAGCAGCATTTTAGCCCAGGGCAATGACAACCTAGAATGTCGCTGCGCTATGCCCTGGACTACCGTTGTTTAAGCCCGATGGGCGAATACGAGCGATTCCAACCACGTTCGGAATTTCTGCACGACGGCAGTTCGCTCGTGATGCTCGCAAACATACTTTCTTGAGTTCCTTGAAAGCTGCATCCAAACCGTTGGAGACGTGTGCAGTCGGAGAATGTTCTCAACGACTTGATCAACGCGGCCATCTCCAGACAATCCTCCAACGGATCGCGTTAGGAATTGATCGAAATCTTCCAGCGAGACAATGGGTGTGCCGCTTGCCGATGCCTCCAAGAACACATTTGGAAATCCTTCGTAGTCTGCCGATCCTGTCGACAAGAAGAGCCAAGCACTCGACATTCGCTTGGACATTTCAGAGGCGGGCACGAAATCCACGATCGCAACATTAGGGGGCTTGGCATCGAGAATCTCGCGATAAACTGCGTCTTCACTCGGGTTGAGAATCATGGTGAACGGGATGTCCGGACAGCGAACCGCGATCTCGATAGCAAGGTGTGGCCGTTTATGGAAACGATCGGCGCGCCCGATCCATAGGACACCGCTGCGATAATCGGGGCTTGTTTCGGCAGAGCGAAAGACGGTTGTATCAATAGGGTTGGGGATGTGGTTCGAGCAAACCGGCTGAGTTTGAGAATCGGACCCAATACATTCCATTTCCTTCAATCGGTCGAGTTGAGTCTGCGTTTGACAAACAATATTTCGGCATAGCCGGAGGCATGCTTGAGCGTGTTCGCTTCGAACACCGTACCGATCAACAAATCCAACTTTTTCAAAAAGATTGCGATCCAAATCCGCGTTGGATTGAAGCCAAAGAGCGATGGGAATGTTTCGATCGCGTGCAAGTTCGCCAAGAATGGTCGAAGTCTGATTGACACCCAGCGTCACGATAGCGTCCGGATTAAAATGTTCGATGGCAACTGCAATCGAGTTCGCCTCCGAGTATCTTGGGAAAAAGACTTTCCGAAAGGCGAGCAGGGGGATCTTCCATAACAAGCCAAGTTGCAAAGCCTTAATCCTTGGCATTTTTCTGACGGAATCGATTTCGATCGCTTTGGAAACACTTTGGCGGATTTCGCGGCATGGTTCGCAAATAAAATCGACTTGAACTCCTTGATACTTTCGTGAGTTGCAGGCGTATTCGCTTCGAACGAGGAATTGAATTTGATCAAGTTCGTTACCCGCGAGGCCTCGAGCGAGATTCCATGCAAAGGTTTCTAAGCCACCGATATTCCGTCCTGTTCCAGATTCGATCAACGGAAATGCGTTCAGTGCAACGATCGTAATTCGCATGAGTGGCTAGAACTTCCCAACAAACGGATACGGGATTTTCCGACTTCGAATCCGGCTTTGGTGAATCCACTTTCTCCATCGAAGAATGAGTCCTACCACTTTCGCTTGAAGCCATGGAAATCGGGCAAGCTTGTCGATGAGCTGTCGGCTGCGTGACCCCTGTTCAAATTGATTGAGAGCATTTGCCGACGAATTAGGATTCTCCGTATGGGCGGACTCGGCTTCCGACCAAGTTTTGGTGTAGATCCATTGTTGGGGTATATGGGGTGAAACAGATTGGCCAGCAGTGGCTATAGAAAAAGTGAACCAGATTTTGTCGCTGAGTTGGCCTAGCGAAATGAATCGTTCCGACGAATTTGCGTAGTCAAACACATTCCAAATACCGCGGGGTAGATCGAGAGGGATCTCACACAGCCAAACACGATCGATGGTGAACCCTGAGGCAGAGTAATAGTCCGTATACAATGTTGGGGATACACTGTAAAAGCCATGCTCCACGCAGTTCGACGAAGGCGTTAAGTGAATCACCCTGCCGTTGGGTCGAACCATTCGAACACAGTGCCGCAGTCCTGCCGCGAAGTCGAAAACATGCTCCAGCGTGCCACTATCCAAAACTAGATCGAAGCGATTCAAAAGCGATAGCGGAGTTTGGGGATCATTCAAATCAAAAATCAAGTCAGATGACTCGTAATCTGAGACATCAACTCGCACGACTTCATCAAAGCCCAAGCTTTTAAACAACCAATCATCGGACACAAACCCACGATTTGCAAGCGTTGGCTCGCGGTGCAATTCGACCGGGATCGATTTGAGCCGCACATTGTGCTGTAAAGCCATCTCAGTGACCTCCAACGCCGTCACGTAGACGTGTTGTCGACCAAGTGTGACGACCGAACCATAGAACGGTCGCTCGGCAGCTTCCGTCACCAACAAATGCACAGCTGCTTTAGCCAATCCCATATAGTGCGCACCTAAAACACCGTTTTCTCTCGCTCGAGAGTTCGGTGATGAATGGAAAGTAGTTTCAAAAACGAACTATACACTAAATCATTCACGTGTTGGAGCTACGCAAGCCGCGAAGCAGGCGGGTTTTTACCTTCATGACCTTGTGTCATGAGAAGCAAAGTTTGGTCGGCTAGCAATCATGGTAAGACGGACTTCCTAGTCCGTCGAATTAACGTCGTGAGCTGAGGAAACTTTCTCACCCATGTGGCAAGCACATGGGGGCCGGGACCGCTGCGCGGTTTGACTCGGTTTAGCTGACCAAACTGGCTGTCCAACGACGCGAGGTCGTTGGGGCAGGGCCGCTCGCTGCGCTTGCGTTGAGTGAAGGCTCGCTGGTGGAGCCACGTTGCCCTCGCAAGCCGATACAATGGGGCTTGCCCGGTCCTAAATTTTACTAAGCTCCGCGTTTCCAAGTGAGAGGTCTATCGTGGTTCCGTCCGATTTCTGCAGCCGTTCTTTAAAGTTAAACCGTCGTACGTGGGTCGCAAACGCCTCGGCTCAAGTTGGCATCCTAGCATTGAGCGGACAATGGGCACAGTTAGCCTGGGCGCAGCAAGGCGTCGTTCCACTCAATCGCTATCCACGAATGCTGCACGATTGGTATGTTGCACAAGTTAGGGCGGCGGAGCTCCGGCACGTTCAAAAGATCGAGAGTCTCAAGAATCGTGATGACGCCGAGAAATACGTCCTGGACGTTCAGAGAAAGATTCGTGATTGCTTTGGACCTGAGCCTCAGCGAACGCCACTCAATCCGCAGGTCACCGGCGTTGTCGAACGGGATACATATCGTATCGAGAAGATTATCTTTGAAAGTCGCCCTAATTTCCAAGTCACTGCCAACTTGTATATCCCAAAAGTTGGAACGGGGCCGTTCCCAGGTGTGGTTGGGTCGTGCGGACATTCAAGCAATGGCAAAGCCGCTGAAGCGTATCAGTCGTTTGCACAAGGACTAGCTCGACTGGGGTATGTCTGTTTGATCTTCGACCCGATCGGCCAAGGTGAGAGGTTACAGTACTTACAAGACGATACAAAGTCGCGTGTCGGAGTTGGAGTCAGCGAGCATATCCATGCAGGCAATCAACAGTTTCTCGTCGGTGAGTCGTTGGGTGCCTGGCGAGCTTGGGACGGAATTCGAGCATTGGACTATCTACTGACACGCAGCGAAGTCGATCCAATGCGGGTTGGGATCACTGGCAACTCCGGTGGTGGCACAATGACGACTTGGTTGTGTGGGCTCGAACGACGCTGGACAATGGCTGCACCGGCATGCTTTGTAACCACCTTTCGCCGCAATTTGGAGAATGAGCTGCCTGCCGATACGGAGCAATGCCCACCGCACGCGATTGCCCTCGGATTGGATCATTGTGATTTTTTAGCGGCGATGGCCCCCAAGCCTGTGATTATTCTTGCCAAAGAGCAGGACTACTTCGACGTGCGAGGTGCGGAAGAAGCTTATCAGCGTTTGAAGAAACTTTATCGGCTGCTCGGTGCCGAGAAGAACATCGCCCTGTTTGTCGGGCCAACGGATCACGGCTATTCTCAGGAAAACCGAGAAGCCATGTACAGTTGGTTTCATCATGCGGCGCAATCCTCGCTGACGGATGCGAACAAACAAGATTCGTTAAATGGCCTACTTGCGTCCACAGATTCCTTACAAGCGATTCGAGAACCCTCCCTCACGGTCGAAACGGACGAAACATTGCGATGTTCGCCGAGCGGTCAAGTTGCGAGCATTGCTGGGGCAGCGACCGTATTTGCCTCGACGAGGGACAAGTCGCGGCGATTAGCAAGAGAACGCAAGGCGATATCGGGTACCGAGTTGCGAACGGCAATTCTGGATGTATTGAAGCTACCGCTCGTACCATTGGATGCACCGGACTATCGCATTTACCGGTATTTGGGAGCGCGCGGTTATCCCAAAAAGAACTCGATTTGTTTCGCTGTTGAAACAGAACCAGGCATCGAAGCCCTTGTAACTCAGCTCACCGAAGTAGCGCGTGTTTCAAGACCCGCTCCAAGCGATCGCATCGCCGTTCTCTATTTGGCCGAGTACTCGAGCGATGACGAGCTTCGAAGTGAACCGATGATAAAAACATGGGCCGAAGATCGATCGCTCGATGTCTTTGCATGCGATGTTCGGGGGTGCGGTGAGTCGCAGCCAGATACGTGTGGCCCCAACTCATTTCGAAAGCCATACGGCAGCGAATACTTTTACTCCATTCATGGTCTGATGCTCGATCGGCCGCTATTGGGACAAAAAACCTGGGATGCACTCCGTGTATTGCAATGGATGGAATCGCTTGGTTACAAAAGTGTTCAACTTGCGGGCCGTGGTCGCAGCTCACTGACGGCTACGTTCGCAGCAGTACTCTCACCTTTTGTTAAGCAAGTGACTCTGAAGTCCTCTCTCGAATCGTTCAGTGCGTTAGCGGAGTCCGAATACTACGATGCGCCGTTAGTCAGTATTCTGCCAAATGTGTTGGCTCAATTCGACTTGCCCGATTGCTATCGGGAGTTAATGGGCAAGCGATTGCAACGAACTTAAACTTCGCATCAGTATTGCCAACCGAATCCTACATTCACAAACGAATTGGGGGACTGGTCATTCAGCCCCCAGCCGACCCGCGAGCCGATCTCTAAGTTTTTGTTAATGAGATAGTGTGCACCGGGGCTGAAAAAGTGCTGCGTTTTTTCTTTGGCTCGCCCGTCGGTGAATACGCCGAAGTATTCTGCATGGACCTTCCAACGCTCTCCAACTGGGACTTTGATCACGGTGGATGGAGCCCAAGCATTGAAGTTGTCTTTCTCTCGATTGTCAGTTCCATACCTCGTTGCAAAGTCCAAAACCCATCTGTTGGGAAGCGTCCATCCAAAAACATACGCTGCGGACAATTGCGTTGCCGTCACTTCGCCATACGTCGGCGTTAGTCCTTGGAGGATAAACGCACTTTGCGGCAGCAAACCGCGCTGGTCACTTACTAGTATTTTGGTTCCGTACAGCATTCGCGACTCTCTTTCGAGTTTGGGCTCCTCGGGCTCGTCGCTGGGAAGATTGCCCGAAACAGGACTACCAGCACCTCCAACTTCATAGTTCCAACCAAGTCGCAATTCCATGATTTCGCTGATGCCATGTCGAAGTACGATCTCTGGAAGGCTGTGCGTCTCGTAGACTCTGCGGTTGTCAATGAATGAGTAAGCGGACTCAAGGATCCACCGGCCGCTCTGCACCGTCGAGGTCGACGGTGTGAATGAATCTCGATCGGTCTCGATTTCTTTTGACTCCCCAACTTCCCCTCCGGTCTCTTGACCGACGCTGACGATCGGGGTTAGCAACAATGCAAAGAGGCAAGCAAAAGAGCGAAAAAAAGCAAAGTGTCTTGTCATGAGTAGACCTCGGTATCGAATGGGTTGACACAGAGATTTCGACCGACAAAATAGAACTACTTTATTCGATTAGCGAACTTTGAATTGCTAGCGAATTGTATTTTTGGAAATGCTGCATCATACACCGGTCGGGCAAATTTTTCGGAACGGGCGAAGCGGGGCGAGGGGGAGAAAAAGCGCTGGGATCGCGCAAATTCATTGGGATTTCTAGTCTAGCGTGCGGCGAAATGTGGGTAAAGATGAGGCGTCTCGCCCATCGATTCACGAGCGAGACGCTCGTGCCACGCGATGGTAACCCGACGCGTAATCGAGGAGCCGACTGCAATTCCTCGCTCACGCGTCGGGTTTCCATCGGGTCATTTGCGTAGTTGCGGAATGATCGCCTGCAATGCTTGAACGGTCTCTTCGATTTCCGCGTCGGTGGTGTCGGCTGAAACGCTAAATCGAATTCCTCCACGCACCACGGCCGGATTCAATTTCATGGCTAGCAGAACATGCGACGGTTGGCTTGAGCCACTCGCACAAGCCGATCCGGTGCTGCAAGCGATGCCCGCCATGTCCAGAGCAAGTTGTAGTGCTTGTCGTTCAACGCCAGGAAAGGAAATGCTCAAGGTGTGCGGCAAGCGGTCCGATGTGTCTCCAACCACGACGCAATCCGGTATCGAATTTCGAATCGTTTGTTGCAGAGAGTTGCGTTGTCTCTGCATGCATGCTACTCGATCCATCAAACAACTTGCGGCGAGCGCAACACATGTTTCGAAGCCACCCGCAAGTGCGGGCATCTCGGTTCCGGGTCGGAGCCCGAGTTGTTGGAATCCGCCAAAGGCACGAGGGCTGACTTGAACACCATGCCTTACAAGCAACCCTCCTATCCCGACAGGCCCGTGCAGTTTGTGGGCTGTGATTGTCAGCGCATCCACATCCAAGGCCTCAAAATTCATCGGCGATTTGCCGAGGACTTGAACTGCATCGGTATGAATCAAGACGCCTGCGTTGCGGCAGATCTGGGCGGCTTCGGCGACAGGTTGATAAACGCCCGTTTCATTGTTCGCGAGCATTATCGACACAAGCGCGATAGGCTTGCCTTGCTTGTGCTCGGCAATCCATGCGGACAGTCTTTCTAAGCACACAACCCCGTTTCCATCGCATGGCAAGGTACGCACTTCACGTCCGTGAGCAGCAGCAAATTCAGCAGCTCCTAAAACGCTTGGGTGTTCAATGGCAGATACGACGATTGCACCTGGAACATTTTCGGCGAGTCCGAAGATCGCCAGATTATTCGATTCCGTTCCACCACTGGTAAACAGGAGATGATCGCTAGCCATTCCACGCGTTCGTCCGCCGCAGTGCTTGAGGATTGATTCGCGGGCTTGTTCGACAATCTGCCGAGCCTTTCGTCCGGCGGAATGTTGACTGCTTGGGTTGGCCAATCGCATTTGCAGAAGTTCATGCATGCGCGCCACGACAGACGGTGCGATTTGAGTGGTGGCGTTGTTGTCGAGGTATATCAACTTGGAAACTCAAGGATTTCGAAAGTGTTTTCAATCATCTTCCAGATGGAACTTGTGCAGAAAGCGATGCAGAATCGGCGCCATCAAGATAGCGATCATCGACAAAAATGCGATACCGCTATAAAGTGCATAGGTTGTAGCAAACAGTTTCCCCGAAGTCGTACTCATACGATCCACTGGCCCCATACCAGTGAGAATCATCGCCGCGTTGAGCAGCCCATCCACCCACTCCAATTCGCCGAAGTAACAGTATCCTGCCGTGCCAAGTGCGAGTGAAAATCCAACGATCAGCAACGTAACTCCGAAACTGTTTGCCAGCCGAATGTAGAATCTTTGACTCGACACTAACGGATCGTTTGTTTTTTCGTATTCCATTATTGGTTTTCGGTTACTTCTAGGGTCGCTAGGCGAGCGGCAGATTGCAGTATCTCAACCCGAAGCGTAAGCGAGGGACGATTTCGCAGGTCCCTCACTTACGTATCGGGTTAGGATTGGTAGTTTTCAGTCTGCCGCTAGCCGTAACGCACACATTCATTCTATTCCGTAGGATTTGCTTCTTGCGTAACGAGTCGATCGAGTCGAGCCAACACGCGATGTTCGAGTTCATCGATCGTGGGTGGAGTTTCTGGCCTGTCGGCTTGAGCGCGCTCAGGCATGTCTCCGGCGAGTGGTATTGCGTAGCTTTCGCATAACAGACCATTATGAATGTAGACGCGATTTCGACCACCCATTTTTGCACTGTACAACGCTTCATCGGATCGCCGGACGAGTTTTCCGCTCCGCTCCTCTGCGTTGATTCTTGCAACACCGCTGCTAATCGTGATTGGGATGGAGAGCGAATCCACTTTAAATGCAGTATCTGAAACGATGAGTCTAAGTCGTTCCATCATTGCGGCAGCGTGCTTTTCGTCCCCGTCGGTGATGACCGCAAACTCTTCTCCACCGTAACGAGCGACGATGAGCGAATCGCTTTTCAACTTGTTCAGACGTGTTGCCATCTCGCGCAAGACAGCGTCGCCAGCAGGATGTCCAAAAGTGTCGTTCACATTCTTGAAATGATCGATGTCAATCAATGCAAGCGAGAAGACTTGCTTTGTCTGCTGCCATTGGGTGAAACACTCGTCCATTTTCTGGTCGAAGGCTCGACGATTTGGGAGTCCAGTCAAGCCGTCGGTTCTTGCTTCCGTATCGCTGGTGACTTCGCGTTTCCCGATCCAGTAACCAATTGCAATTCCAACGGTCAATAGAGTCGTGCCAAAGAGCAACCCCATCAACAAATAAAGCACGGGAGTCATGCTTATCTTGGGCCTTCACTGTGTGTTGGGTTGGTCGGTGGTGTCGGGTTGGCCGGTTGTCTCGGGTTGGTTGGTGCGAGCCCCGTTGCTCCCTTAGGTGCGGAAACGTTCTTACGGCCTGAGTCGGCGCGGTACTGGACTGGATTGGGCCTGGTCTCAAGTGTCGACAAGTCTTCCCTTTTTGCAACCGTGACAATACCGTTATTGGAAATAGTGAAACCCCGTTTTCGATCTAGTTCGAGATCGTAGCCAATTTCAAAGCCTTCGGGAATTCTCACACCTTTGTCAATAATCGCTCTTCGAATTCGGGCGTGCCGGCCAACTTCGACAGATTCAAACAAGATGCTGTCGGAAACCTGAGCGAACGAATGGACGCGAACGCTCGGACTAAGAATACTTCGTTCAACCCGACCACCGCTAATGATCGTTCCTGCGCATACGATGGAATCGAGAGCCATTCCGCAACGTTCACTATCGCCACGTGACCCAAAGACAAACTTGGGTGGGGGAAGATTTTTTTGTTGCGTTCTAATGGGCCAGGTTTGATCGTAAAGATTGAGCTGTGGATCGATACTAACCAAGTCCATATTGGCCTCGTAAAACGCCTCAAGCGTTCCGACATCTCGCCAATACGCGTGTCCCTTGCGATTTTCGTCTTGGAACGGAAATGCAAATACACGGTGGCTGTTTACGATCGAGGGAATAATGTTCTTGCCGAAGTCATGTTGGCTTTTAGGATCGTTGGCATCTTGGCAGAGCTGTTCAAAAAGAAACCGAGTGTTAAAGACATAGATTCCCATCGAAGCCATTGCGTGCCCCGGATCGTTTGGAATCTGCCGAGGTTGTTGCGGTTTTTCCTGAAAGCCGATAATGCGTTGATCGGTATCGATTTGCATCACCCCAAATTCTTTTGCCGACTCGCAATCGACTCTCAGAGCGCCGATGGTTAGGTCGGCATTTGAGTCGATGTGGTACTGCACCATCGCGCGGTAGTTCATTTTGTAGATATGATCACCTGCTAAAATGATCAAGTACTTGGGCCGTTCTTTTTCGATGGCGTAGATGTTTTGATAGACGGCGTCTGCGGTGCCTTGATACCAATTTTCGTCGATTCGTTGCTGGGGGGGAACGATATCAACAAACTCGTCCAGTTCGCGGCAAAAAAAATCTCGCCAGCCTAAATTGATGTGACGGTCAAGGCTCATCGCTTTGTATTGCGTCAAGACAAGCATCTTGCGAAGCCCGCTATTGAGGCAATTCGACAGAACGAAGTCAACGATGCGGTAGTTGCCGCCGAAAGGTACGGCTGGCTTTGCTCGATCCCGCGTGAGCGGCTCTAGCCGAGTCCCTTTTCCGCCGGCCAAAATCACTGCAAGTGTATCGTTCATGTCTTCCCTACATAAAAATGATTAGCCTTAGTCGTGGGATCTTGGATCCGAGCCAAACGAGGAGCCCACGGACTGCGGTCAAGATTTCAGCTTTCCATCATACTATGTCTGCAAGGGATCGATGTCTGCAAGGGATCGATCGTACAAACGATAGGTCTTCGTGCGTTTTGTGCCCGCTCGTTCCAGCGAACCTCGCGACAATTGATTGCTTTCCAAAACCCATGAGAATTCAGCGTCATTGATACCCTTGGCTAGACAATCGGGCAACATTCGATCCAAAGCCACCAAGCCTAGTCCCCATCGCTGGTATTCGGGAATTACGTTGGTGCTGATGAGTCGTATTTTCTTAATTTTTCTTCGGCCAAATAACAGCGTCAAGAAGCCGAAAGGAAACAATTTTCCGTTTATTTTCTTAATCAAGGGATTGTAGTCGGGTAAACCCATGCTGATACCAACCGGTTTGCCATCCACTTCGATGATCGATGTCACTGCGGGATCCACCAGCATCTTGAGCGACGCGCCAATACTTTGGCATTCGGCATCGCTCAACGGAACGAACCCCCAAGTGCTTTGCAAGGCTTCGTTGTAAATTTTCAGAAACAAGGAAACTTCGGCTTTGAAGTTTCGCCTGCTGGCAGGCCTGACCTTGACATTAAAACGTCGCTTGACTTCGTCGATGATAAACTTCAATTTCGGGTCAATGGTCTTGAGCATTTCGAAGTTTCCTTCGTAGGCATAAAGATCCTGAACTTTTTCGAAGCCGAAGTTTTGGATCAACTTTTCGTAATAAGGCCAATTGTAGGTCATCATAAACGTGGGCGGAGTATCGAATCCTTCCACCAATGTGCCGATTTCATAATTGAGGGAAGGATTGCATGGACCTCGAACATCGGTCATGCCTTCGCTCTTGAGGTAGCGGCACGCTTCGGCAAAAAGTAAGTTTGCCGCTTGCGAATCGTCGATGCAGTCAAAGAAACCGAAGAAACCGCGTTTTTCGCCGTAGCGCTGGTTATGACCATGATTGATGATCGCGAGAATTCGACCCACGACCAGACCTTGTTTCTCAACGGTGAACGCCCGGCATTTTGCGTTTTCGTAGAAGGGATGAGGCCGAAATCCGACGAGCTCTTCTTGGTTCATGATGATCGGCGGAATCCAATTTGGATCATCCTTGTAGATACGCCAGATCAAGTTCATAAACTCGCGCCGCTGCGGCTTGCTTTCGACGCGAACAACTTTGTAATCGGTACTCATGATGGTTTGTCTTCAGGGAGTGAAAGAATAGGTTGACCCATTCGTGGGTTAAGCGTCCAGCTTGCCGAGCTGGAAAGGACAGGCTCGAAGCTATCCCACTTTAAAAAGAGCTCTTCTGCAGTGAGATGACTTGGAAGGGTACAATTCGATACAATCCGTCTGTGAATACTTGCTGTACCGCGTTGCCAAACAATTTGATCGGTTTCGGTGGAACAATGATCAAGTCGCTGTCGCGGAGCCATATTTCATCGGACGGATTCGGACGTTTACCCAACTGCCCGCCTCTTAAGTCCAAAATCGTAGAAACAAGTCTCCAATCTTCGGCCCTTCGAAAAATAACGACTTGTCGGTTGTTTGCTCCTAATTTCAGACCTCCCGCCAACGCTAAACCTTGGGTTACGGTAGTAGGGCCATTCATTTCGAATCGACCTTGCGTGGCGACTTCGCCAAAGACGAAAAGAAAATGTGGAGCCGTTCTTGAAAGCCTTGGCTCGACTTCGATTCCGACAAACTTACTCCGATATCGAAGATTGAGTTCTCGCTTGATTTCTTCGAGTGTCATGCCCAATACGTAAACACTGCCAATACCAACCAGTTGGATTCTTCCATCCGGGTTCACAACCGTTGTCAATACACGCCCCCCCGCTGCGAACGGGCCATTGACTGCATCCTTCAGATCTTCAACAGCCGTGTTCACTTTGAAGGGCTCGACGTTAATGGCTGGGTTGCTGATGTATTTTTTGAAAGCTACTTCCAGATCTCTTCTGAGCTGTCCAATGGATTTCCCCGCTGCCATGATCCTGGTATCGACGATCAACGGAACAACAATGGTTCCATCTGGCTGGATTTGGACTCTCTCGCGTTTGATTGTATCATCCGAGACAGAATTGATGTTGAGTTCGTCGCCAGGAGTCAATTTGTATTCGTCGGGTACGACCTGCCGATTGGGTATATAGGTAACCAAAACCTCGTCGTTGATTCGGACGCGATACTCCAATAGGGAGGGCAATCGAATTGGGCCAATGTATTCTCCGTGCCAAAGAGGTCCAAAATCGATGCCTTGCGCATCGTGCCAGCGTTTTTCACCATTTGGGCCTTGGGCACAATCGACTCCAGTAATGCATGGTTTGCATGCCCCCGAAGTGACACCGGTTGGCTGCTGTGGCGGGCACATTTGAATAGCCGTTGTCTGCCTCTCACTAGTCTGTGCGTTTGGACTTAGAGCAAACTGAGCCGGTACGTTCGACTTTTCGTCGCTCAAGTTCTGCGCATTTGCATATGGGACCAACATTGCAGAATGAAACAAGACCAGGCCAATCGACCCTTTCCAAGCCGACCAAGGAATGTTCATGATCGGTTGGCAAATTCGATTGAGAACTTGGCTTGGCACATGAATCACCGAACGGATGGTCAACCATCGAGCCAATGTTCGCGAGGCGTTACTAAGTGCAATTTGAATTGTTTTGGTCATCGGCGGAATATTTTTTGAAACAGGCTATTGCTGGCCGCGTTCGTGTTCTTTACCGTCGCTGGAGGAATGGTATTCGTCACTCCGGCGGCGGCAATGGTTGCCGAAGAAGTTTGCATTTGCATCGGGCTATACTTCGCAAACGTGACAGAATCCACTTCCGTTATTTCGGGGTTTTCATAAGAAAAATTTTGTTGCGAATTTGCAATCGCCTTGGCTTGTTGAGTAGCGTATTGTGCGTCCGATGCGACACCGCGCCGACGGTAGATTTCCGCCAAGTTATTCCATGCGTTCGCCGTTGGTTTTTGCTTTATCGATGAGATCAGTGCTTGGTAGGCGTCATCGATACGGTCCAGACGAATGAGTACATAGCCTAGTTGATTTGCTGCGTCGCTTTGAGAAGGCGAGACTTGCGTGGCCGCTTGATAACATGCAACCGATTGCGCGAGAAGCAAGAACGCTCTATCCGGCTCGAGCTCAGCTTCCTTTTCCAACGTTTTCCCGTATGCGTAGAGCAAATCCGAAGACCATTTGTGACCATCCGAGGCAACCACAAATTCGTATCTTGCATAATTGCGATAGTGTTGCGATGCGATCTCCGGAGCGACGCCGTCGAGCGGACGACCTTTGAGGGCCTCCGTCGAATGAGACGCTACCAACGAAGGAATTGCATCCGCGTGACAATTACCAACCAGATTGTGGAAGTCCACTTCTTCGCGTAAAGCGGTCAACGCTTTTTCAAATGCAGCCGAACTAATCAAACTAGGACGATGAGCATCCAGCGTGCGGCCAAGGCGACGCATTCCTTGTACCGCTTCGTCGCGAGCGCTATGGATGGCGCCTCGCCTGAGCAATGAATCGCAGCGCTCTAGTCTTAACTTCAGTTCTTGCTCTACAGCCGCCCAGCCTGGCGGCGATTCCAAACTCTCTGGAGCTCTTGTAGAGGATCTGGGGTTTTGCGAAGCCAATTCGGAACTGACGCGTTCCGCAATCACATCTCGCTGCATCTTGGATTCATCGAATGCCGTTTTACGAGGCGTCGTAGGGCTGTTTGTCCGATCAACCCCTTCCTCTCCAAAGCGTGTGGGATCGGCTGCGCGAACACTCGCCCGAGCAGTGGCCGCCACCATCGTCGATGGCAATGGCTGCATCGAGTCCTCCTCTCGATCGGGAAGTCCCAAATTTTGACCGCCCACCTGCACGCGATGCCAATCGGATTGTGCTTCGATTGGCGTTTTCTGGGTCAACGCGTGCGTAGGTGCGGCGGTCGAATGAACGAAAGAGTTTCGAGGTAGGCCGCGAATACTGGCCTCATTGGGACGGGCCTCATTGGGACGGGCCTCATTGGGACGGGCCTCATTGGGACTGGCATCATTCGGGAATATGAGTTTGCTACCATCCGACGGAGCCCCATCGACTCGAGGCGTTTGGAACGGTTGTCCGTCCCTTGGCAGTTCGACACTGGTCGACGCTTTGGGAGGGACGATTGGGCCCATCAGCGTAACTTGAGCCGGACGACGAAACTCTTGTGTGGGACGCTCGCTGCGGTTCCTCGATTCACTGGGCTTCGGTTGACGCACGAAATCGTGGACGCTAACCGCTTGAGGTTCGGATGATTTCGGCGTTGCGATCGGTCGATTTGAAAAGGGTGACGCGGGAAACTCGCCATTGCCATATTGACCTAAAGCGTCCGATGTTGAAATTGCGGAATGAAAACCGACTGCCAAGGCGATTGCCACGCAAGAACGCGTTCGAATAAACGATTGCGATTGTTTGCTGGATCGGGGTTGAGCAGTAGTTGGCACGTCCACTTCCAAACATAAATAGGGGATGCTGTGTTCCCAGCCAAGTTCTCTGGACGAGAAGGGAACGCAACAAATGTTACATTCGGAACTTTCGATCTCATCCGTTCAACCATCAAGGCCCTCAAAGATGCCATATCCGAATTCGTCTAGGAATAAACCGAAAAGAGGGAACAGATAACCTAGATTGCCAGGCTTGCACCACCGTTGGACTTTCCATCGTCCAAGGCTACAATCTCGAATCGTTTTGCTGTTTTTTGTTTCTTTTTCTGACTCTGATCCTTTGAGAGCGACCACGAATGACTGCTATCCAACGAGTGGCGATTTTGTTTGCAGGTGGACCTGCGCCAGCAGCCAATGCCGTGATAACGTCGGCTGCATTCACACTGATGAATGCTGGCGTGGAAGTCATAGGCATCAAGCATGGCTATTCGAACCTCATTGATTTCGAGCCCGAGTCGCCTCTTGTGGAAGGCAAACATTTCATCAAGTTTACTCTGGAACGCCTTGAGTTCTCGCGAACAGAACCGGGAATTATGATTGGAACCGCTCGGTCTAATCCAGGCAAAGCGGTATCGAGCCCAGCCCACCTCGTCGACCCAGAAAAATCAGCACCACTTCATCGCGTTTACCGTGCGCTGCGATCGCTTGGTGTCGATGCCTTGGTGAGTATCGGTGGCGACGATACGCTCAAAACGGCTAACAAAATGAAGCTATTTCAAGACACGCTTCCATCCGACCAAGTCCGAATGCCGGTCATCCATTTGCCGAAAACGATCGACAACGATTACCCTGGTATCGATTTCACTTTCGGCTACTTTAGTGCGGCTGAAACCTTAGCTGGCGAGATCAGGAATCTCAACCGCGATGCTTCGGCTGGGCAAGCTTATTTTCTTTGCGAGGCGATGGGGCGATCTGCGGGTTGGTTAGCCTATGGTTCCGCGATCGCGGGTGACGCTTGTATGGTACTCAGCGTAGAGAACATTACGGGACCATTGCGAAACACCGAAACCGTTACTCTCCCGGATGGAACTCTGAAAACGCGCACAGTCATGAACCTCGATGCCGTCATCGGAAAGATGGTTTCGATGATGATCGCTCGGGAGAAAATTGGCCGAAACTATGGAGTGATTGTAATTGCCGAAGGGCTTGCTGAGTATCTTCCCAACTCCTATCTCGAAGGCATCAGCAGAGATGACCATGGGCATATCGCTATCTCCAGCATCGCGATTGGCAAGGCGTTCGCAGTCCTTTTGGGAGACGCCTACAAGAAAAAGACCGGCAAGACTCGGAAAATAAACGGATTGCAATTGGGCTATGAATCCCGATGCTGCATACCGACTGCCTTCGATGTGATGCTTGGATCCCAGATCGGCATTGGAGCCTATCGGGCTTTGATCGACGAGAAACTCAATGGAGTCATGATATCGGTTGGCGGTCAATTTAACCTTTCATTCGTTCCGTTTGAGGACCTCGTGGATCCGGTCACTCTGGTGACGAAAGTTCGCTTTATCGAATCCGATAGTGATTTCCATCGAATGGCTCGCCTGCTGGAATTGCCGACGGAATAGACGGAATAGTTGTGTCCTTTCGAATCCTAGGGCTTTGACTACAATTTGTATTGCAAGGCTTTGCAGCTGATCAACCCATTTGAGACCGTTTCGAGAATAGTATGCAGAATCCGTTATCATGTGGTTTCGACTTGGGTGGTACGAAAATGCTCTGCGTCGTGATGGACGACACCAACCGAATCGTCGCACGCAAGCGAAAGAAAACCAAGGGAACGGAAGGAGCCCAAGCCGGTGTCGTCCGAATTGCGGAACTGATTCGCGAAACCTTCTCGGAAAACGATCTCCCGATCAATGATTTGCGTTCACTTGGAATTGGTTGTCCTGGCCCAGTCGACATGGACAACGGCGTGGTGAATGTCGCCGTGAACTTGGGTTGGAAAAACGTTGCGCTAGCCGCTATGCTCGAAGACGAATTGGATTGCCCAGTTTCTGTTCTAAACGACGTCGATGCAGGTGTATTCGGTGAGTATTCGCTCGGAGTCGCCATAGGGGCTCGAAGTGTTGCGGGTATTTTTCCTGGAACGGGTATTGGTGGTGGATTCGTTTACGAAGGAAAGATCCTTCGTGGTAAACGCTCTTCTGCAATGGAAATTGGACATACCAAGATCGCTACGTCGGGTCGAAGCAGCGGAACAGAAATGACCGGTACATTAGAAAGCGAAGCTAGCCGTTTGGCGATCGCGGCCGAATGCGCCAAACTTGCTTATCGCGGTGAAGCACCCAGTCTTTTGCGAGCTGTCGGAACCGACATTGCACAGATTCGGAGCAAGGTGCTTGCGGCTGCTATTCGCGAGGGAGACAAGTCCGTCGAAAGGGTGGTACGTCAATCGGCACAAACCGTCGGATATGCCGTGGTCAATTTAGTGCATATGCTGTGCCCAGAAATCATCATACTAGGTGGTGGTCTAGTGGAAGCATTACACGAAATCTATCTCGAAGAAGTGATGCAGATCGCAAAGAATAACGTGCTGCCTTGCTACAGCGAAATGTTCGAAATCAAGATGGCAAAACTGGGAGATGATGCAGGTGCAATGGGCGCGGCAGTCTGGGGAAAACAACACGCCAAAGTCAAGGATTAGGATCGCTCGATTCACAAGTGACCAGCAACTTTCGGTCATGTTTGACCTGTCGTCATCGCGGAGTTGAGGATTGCTCGCGTTTGCGTTATCATCACCGTTTGGAGTCTCGTTCGGCTAGCGGTGTCGACTAGTTGTTGGTTCGGCTGAAGCCCTGTGTGTTTAAAGTTGAGATAAAGGCTAGAAAAATGGTAACAAGATATCTGTGTATGATTGGTCTGACGCTGGCGACGATTGCCGGGCAGGCCCAGGGGGGCTTTGTTAATGGCAGTTTTGAGAATGGTCTGACTGGTTGGCAGACGGCCGTGACTGGCTCTGGCAGCGTTGATGTAGTAGCTTCTTTCGTTAATACATTACCTACGTACAGCAGTTACAATCCCGTTGAAGGAGCCTTCTTTGCCCAGATTACGGGAGGGACCACCGACGTTTATCAAACGCTGTCACAAACCTTCACCGCGAGTGCGGGCGAGATGCTTACGGGTTATGCGTTCTTCTCGACAGAAGACTATCTTCCAGCCAATGATGACGGTTATGTTCGAATCACCCTTGGAAACGCAATTCTCTTCCAGAGTAGCGTTGGTGCCCTTGGTAATACCAATGGCAATTCTAGCGGGACTCCTTGGACGCCATTTTCGTATCTCATTAATAGTAGCGGCACCTACACGCTTGAGGCCGGACTTCGAAACCGGTTTGATTTGGTCCAGGACTCTGTGCTTGGGATTGACAATGTTCAACTTAAGCCAGTTCCCGAACCAGCAACCCTAGGCTTGTGGTCTATGGGTTTGGCGGGCTTGGCTTTTGCTCGTCGCAGGTTCCCGAACACGAAACGATCCGACAGGTTATATTGACATTGGAGTTTTTCCGTCATTCTTTTTAGAAATAACGCCACGGCAACGAATTGCAACCTGAACAGGCAAATTCCCGAGATGCGCGGCGGCGTGATGTCTGTTGGAATTGGTGTGACGACAATCTAGTTGTGTAGGCGAGTCGATATCAACTTGACATTCTGAACCACTAAGTCATTGGTAAACGTACTGCTCATCGGGCGGGGCGGTAAACCGATAGCTGCTCGCAAGTGTCTCACACCGCCTTGGACTCGATGTACCAGCAAGAATCAGCCTTGGAGAGTTCGTCTCCCAGCATCTACGTCGCCTGAGCCATGCGGCTCATTCTGGCAGTCGGAGGACCCACAGTCCAATCGGAACAAGTCCAAGCTCTAAAGCGATGTAGACCAAGAGAATCGTTGACGGTTGACCATCGGAAAATAGGCTAACGAGCCTGCCGGTCACGAGGCCACCGGAAAAAATCACGGTGGTCAATACAGCAGCGTTTCGGTATTTGTCGCTAAAAGCGGAAAACAGCCAAAACAGCCCAAGTGCAAGATAAAGGCCCATCACTGCCCGAAGGATATGAGCAAAATCCACTGGCATCTCAGGCACGTTTAGAAACGTCTGAGCGAACCATCGGGGTGAGATGCCATACAGTAACGCAATTATTGAAACCGCAACAAATGCGATAATCAGAAAACACTTCTTGATCTTCATTTGAATCTTCTGAGTTTACCTGCTGTCAGCGTTTCTCAACCTTCAGGGGAAGTTCCTTGACGATTGCTCGCAACCGTTCAATCTCTTTCTTCAATTGTCGCACAACATCCAGCCCTCGTTCCCGCCAAAGTTGACGCTGTTCCGCAATTGAGATTCTCCCATTATAGCCGAAAAAACCTCGGAAGCACATGTTTGCCTCGCTGGTGCGGGGCCCCGTGCGATCCCAAAGAAATGCTTGCGATCCGGCTTCGTGAAGCGTCCGTTGCCTTCGGCAATATTGGATGTGATGGACAAGGATGCGCGGTTCTCTATCGCAACGTACGTGCTGGTATGACGATGCGAGCCAACATTAGTCAAATTCACCGGAACCAAGAATGCGACAGCGGTTGCAGGTGCGTCATGCGCGATATGATCTCGAATCGCACGTAGATCGTCACGTGCTTGTCTTGTCCAGAAAACGTTCCTGCCTAATCTCATACCCTCGCTATCTATGGGATAAGGTGTTTGCTAGACTTGCGGACGGTTGAATTTCGCTCCTGATTTGGGCGAACTCATGCCCAAACCAAAGCAATTAAAGGTACGCAGAGTTGATCACAGGCGAAATCAAGAGCAAAGTCGACAAGATTTGGGACTCGTTTTGGACTGGGGGCGTTTCCAATCCGTTGGAAGTGATGGAGCAGATCACCTATCTGCTGTTCATCAAACGACTCGATGACTTGCACACGCTGGAGGAAAACAAAGCCAACGCCACCAAGAAACCGATGGAGCGTCGAACGTTTCCGGAAGGCAAAGACCCAAGAAAACGATCTTACGAAGACCTCCGATGGTCACGCTTCAAGCACTTCGAACCCAAAGAGATGTTCGATGTCATGGCCGAGCACGTCTTCCCATTCTTGCGGACGCTCGGTGGCGATGACTCGACCTATGCCCACCACATGAAAGACGCTCGGTTCACAATCCCAACCCCCGCGCTGCTGGCAAGAGTCGTCGACATGATCGACGGTGTGCCGATGGAGGGGCGCGATACCAAAGGGGACTTGTACGAGTACATGCTGGGTAAGATCGCCACAGCGGGCCAGAACGGCCAGTTCAGAACGCCTCGACATGAGATTCAGTTGATGGTTGAGCTGATGAAACCGGTGCCGACCGATGTCATGTGCGATCCAGCTGGCGGCACATGCGGGTATCCAGTTGCGGTCGGAGAATACCTGCGCGAGAACCACAAAGAGATCTTTACCGATAGCAAGCTGCGAAAGCACTTTCACGAAAAGCTGTTCAACGCTTTTGACTTCGACAGCACGATGCTGCGGATCGGCAGCATGAACATGCTGCTGCACGGCGTAGAGAAGCCAAACGTCGTCTATCGCGACTCGTTGGCGCAAGAGCATGGTGGTGAGGAAGAACGCTATACGTTGGTTCTGGCCAATCCACCGTTCGCGGGCTCGCTGGATTTCGAAAGCTGTGCCAAGGACTTGTTGCAGGTCGTCAAGACAAAGAAGACCGAACTGTTGTTTCTGGCCTTGATCATTCGCTTGCTCAAGCCGGGTGGACGAGCCGCTGTAATTGTTCCCGACGGCGTTCTGTTTGGTTCATCGACGGCGCACAAGACGCTGCGGAAGATGATCGTCGAGGATCAGAAGCTCGATGGGATCATCTCGATGCCCGGCGGCGTGTTCAAGCCGTACGCGGGCGTCTCTACGGCCATCCTGCTATTCACCAAAACCAACTCGGGAGGCACCGATCACGTTTGGTTTTACGACATGCAAGCCGACGGCAAGTCGCTGGACGACAAGCGCACCGATTTATTACCACCCGAAAAGCAAGGCCCCAAGCCAACGGTGAAGTTGACCAAGGAAGAGCACGCCAAGAACAACATGCCCGACATACTGGAGCGATGGAGCAAGCGGGATAAGTCCGAGCTGAAGAACGCTCGTACAACGCAGAGTTTTTGCGTGCCGAAGTCGGACATCGTCGAGCAAGGTTATGACCTATCGATCAACCGCTACAAGGAAGTGGTTCATGAAGAAGTCGATCACCGCGACCCCGAAACGATCTTGGATGAGTTGGAGAGTATTGAGAAGGAGATCACCCAAGGAATGAAGCATCTGCGGGGGTTGCTGAAGTGACGCAACAGTTCGTAGAACTTTCCGAGATTATTGCCAAGGGTACAGGTAGCATAAATCCTGCGTCTCATATTGACGAACATTTTGAGCTGTATAGCATTCCAGCATATGATGCGGGAGCACCTGAAGCGAAAACCGGAGCGGAGATCGGCTCGGCAAAGCAAATAGTGAAACCGGGCGATGTCTTGCTTTCCAAAATCGTTCCACACATCAGGCGATCTTGGATTGTCGGCCCTGCAACTGGAAAACGAATCATTGCGTCAGGTGAGTGGATTGTTTTTCGCGGGGAACGCTTCAATCCGAGATACCTCCGCCATGTTTTGGTCGGAGATCCGTTCCATCTTCAATTTATGAATACAGTGGCAGGTGTGGGTGGTTCTTTGCTTCGCGCGCGACCCGCTCATGTGGCGAAGATTAAGATTCCCCTTCCCCCGCTATCGGAGCAGAAGCGGATAGCGGAGATCTTGGATCGAGCGGAGGGGCTGCGAGCTAAGCGTCGCGCCGCCCTCGTCCTCCTCGACGAACTCACCCAATCCATCTTCCTCGACATGTTCGGCGATCCTGTAACGAATACAAAGCGCTGGGAGACTGGTTCTGTTGGAGATTTGCTATCGGTAAAACACGGATTTGCATTTAAGAGTGAATATTTTGCTGATAGCGGGCCATTCGTACTTCTAACGCCCGGAAACTTCTACGAGACCGGTGGGTATCGGGACAGGGGTGAAAAGCAAAAATTCTACGTTGGCCCAATTCCGAATGGCTACGTCCTCGAAAGGGACGATCTTCTCGTTGCGATGACAGAGCAAGCCCCTGGGCTACTAGGGAGCCCGATACTGATTCCATCCTCAAATCTGTTTCTTCACAATCAACGATTGGGGCTTCTAGAGTTGACCGATCATGCGGATCGTCATTTTGTATACGCGCTATTCAACAACCCTGCGATTCGTAATCGGATTCAGGCGAGTTCTACTGGTACAAAAGTGAAACATACTTCGCCAACAAAAATCGCGTCAATCGTGACACCTATTCCACCCGTAGACCTGCAGAAGGACTTTGCCTCAAGAATTCTTGCCATCATTGACATCAAGAAATTGTATTTGAAATCAATACTAGAACTCGACCAACTCTTCGCCTCCCTCCAACACCGAGCGTTTCGAGGCGAGCTATGATGTTGAAGCACCAAAGCCTAGAGGTTGATAGATGAGCGACTTTGACTTCCTAACCACCGAATGGAAGGACATTTACGCAGCGGCCAGCAAAGCCGAGTCAGGTCAAACCGCAGATCCTGTCACGGCATCGCGACATCCGTCGCGTCATTTTGAGGCTAACCTCGTGGACTGCAAGGTCGCCCTCCCCAGCTTTTCCTAGCTTCAAACAACCGAAACCAACGAACTATGAACGCGATCCGAATTCTCGAACCTGACGCAAATAGACGAGGCGATCTGTTTGGCCGGCTGATGGCAGACCTATTCGTCGCACTTGGTTACGAGCAGCCACGGATGAACATCCACAAATCTGGGCGCGAACTAGATCTGTCTGCAAACCACCGTTTAGAGCCTCGCCGTGCAATTGGAGAATGCAAGGCAACGGAAGACACTATTGGAGGCGCAGACTTAAACAAGTTCGTGGGAGCATTGGATGCCGAATACGACGACAACGTCCAAATCAGCGGTTATTTCATCTCACTTGCTGGTTTTAAAGAAACGGCCATCGAGCAGGAGAAACAGCGACGCCGCACAAAAGTAATCACTTTGACTGGCGAGCAAGTTGTTAGCGAACTGATCAAAGGGCGTATCATTATCCCCAGCGAGCGCGCTACTGAACTCGCTGGTCGCTGTTGTGCTGGCCATCATCACCTAACGCTAGACGGGAAACCGGAGTTGGTAGCCCACGACCGGGGTTGGATTTGGATCATCTATTACTCGGAAGGAAAGTGTCGCACGGATTTCGTTCTCATTCACGCTGATGGAACGCCGCTGGCCTCGGTGCTCGCTCAACAAATCATCGCTTCTGATCAAGCGACTGGTGGGACGCTTCATCGGTTGCGGTGCCTCAATCCAACCCCTGTTGCGGTAGTAGCCACTCCCGAACTTGAGGAGGCAGCCCTGTCAGCATACGGTCGCTACATCACAGAAGAATGCGGGTTCATCCAACTTGATGGGCTTCCGGCCGATAGCGATGTCGGTTCTCGTCGACTCAAATTGGAGAACCTATTTGTTCCTCTTCATCTTGATATCCCCAGTAGTGAGAAGCTCCGTCAAACGGTTGGAGCGGTCTTGGTTGAGCACTCGCGTTTGGCAATTCTCGCTGCCCCAGGTGGAGGAAAATCTACGCTCATCAAGCGTATCGCTGTGGCGTATGCAGACCCACAAAGGCGCGCCCTAGTTCACGACGATCTACCGGAGAAGAATTGGCTGCCCCTTTTCTTTAGATGCCGTGAACTTCGCGGATTAGCGAGGGCTTCCTTTGCAGAGTTGCTTGACGCGTTGGCCCAACGCGAGCCTGTACGACAGCATGCTCTTACGTTTCGGTCTCTTGCTGATCGTGCTTTATTTGAGAACCGGGTTTTCCTCTTGGTGGATGGTTTGGATGAAATATCTGATGCAGGAGATCGCGCAGCCTTTGTTTGCACGATGCGGACGGCGCTCCAGGCTTACCCCGGCACAGCGATCATCGTGACGTCAAGAGAAGCAGGTTTCCGTCACGTCGCGGCACATTTAGCGCCGATCTGCACGTATGCCACACTTTCTCCGTTTGATGCTGATGATATTCGACGACTCAGTGTTGCATGGCATGCGGAAGTTGTCGGTGGCAGTGATAAGGTGCGAAACGACGCGGAACAACTCGCACGCACGATATCGCGCAACGACCGCATTCAGCGCCTCGCAATTAACCCGCTGCTCCTAACAACGCTTCTGCTGGTTAAGCGCTGGGTTGGGTCCTTGCCCACTCGCCGCGCAGTTCTCTACGGCAAGGCAGTAGAGGTGTTATTGATTACTTGGAATACAGAGGGCCACGAACCAATTCCCGAAGAGGAAGCGCTCCCACAGTTATGCTACGTTGCATCAGCAATGATGATCGCCAATGTGGAGCGAATTAGTCGCCCTGGGCTGGCGAAGTTAATCAAAGAAGCACGCGACGCGTTGCCCACCGAACTTGGATACGTGAAAGGGACAGTTGAAGAGTTTATTCACCGTGTCGAAGACCGCAGTAGTCTACTCATGATGACCGGACACGACGTCGAGGAAGGGCGGCTAGTGGAATTCTTCGAATTTCGGCACCTCACGTTTCAGGAGTTTCTGACGGCAAGGGCCATGGTGGAGGGATGGCATCCTGACCGAGGTGACACGGACACTCTCGCAAGTGTGCTTGCGGGATATTTCGACGAGGAAAAATGGCAAGAGGTGATTCCCCTTGCTGCTTCCCTCGGCGGCAAGGCGACCGAAGCGCTGATTACCCGACTTGCGGACAAATGTGTTTCTGTTGTCGATGATGAGCGGCGGACGTTCCGCAAGAAACCGTCATTTTTTGTCCTTGGTCATTGCTTGGCGGATGAAGCTGCGGCGCGTCCGGAAACGATTCGATCGGCGTTGCGCGCTCTCGTAGAGCTTGGGCTCGGAATCGGTGAATCTTTCGTCCCAATGCTGGCGCGAGGGCGATATGGCAATGAATTGCTAGATGAGGCAGAGAGATCATTTCTTGCAGAGGAGGATAACGGTTCATCGCTGAAGCAAGTTGTGTGGTGGCAGTCGTTGCATGGTGATGACCGTCCAAATCTTCCTCAACTTGCTGTACAATTTACCGAGATGCTGCGAAATGCAGACCTACTTATCCGCTGCAAAGGTGCTCTTGGGTGTGCGGAGCTTCTCGAACAATCGCGAGTAGTCGGCCCTATTGAAGTTGCGATTACGGACGCCATTGCGGATGCCTGCCTGCCGTTGCTCTTTGCCGAAGAATGCCGAGAAAACTACGTTGCTGGATGGCTTTTTTACGTGTTAGGGACTTTGAGGGTCTGGAGTCCTCCTGATGAACCGGATGTGCTCGGGCGGATGTTCAACCTTTGGCGACACAGTTCGTCAACGTCTGTCCGTAATGCATTGCCACAAACACTTGCGGTTCAAAAAGTCGAACCGCGGGAAAGTCGGCGTTGGTTTTCCACAATAGATTCAACGGACATTGCAGCAGCCGTTAAAGTCGATTTTGCCGATGAGCCAAACGCCTCTGAACACGTTGCTTTGCTAGTGGCTGCTTGGTATACGCGGGCACTCAACGACCGAGAAATCGTCGAACGGGTGAAAGCGTTAGAACAGAGAAAGGTTTTGAATCCCTACAAAAGTACGCTCCAGGAACTCTTGAAACACCTCGGCGTTTAGCTGGCCTTTAACGAGGAGATCGACTTTCCGCACAATGATTTCCGACCGATCCTGTGAGGTTAATTGATGAGCAACTTTGAATTCTTAACGACTGAATGGAAGGATGTCCACGCAGCGGATTGCAAAGCCGAGTCGACGGCGATCCCTGATCCGCGCACGTCCTGCTTCTACGCTCGGCGAGCTTTGGAATTGGCCTTGGAATTGGCCGTACAAATTCTACAGAACACTGAAACTGCCTTACCAAGACACTCCATCACCGAGTGTTTCGGGGCGAACTTTGACTTTAATCGATCTCAAAATCATACAAAGTGCTTTCGCAACCCGAACTTTACTTTGATTTTGCGAAGCAATTCGAAAACATTGCAGTAGGGAACTCCAAACTGATGACAGACGTTTGGATTTGCCACGCGTTTCTTCATGTCTAGATTCAACTTCTCCTCGCTGACAATCGTGAATCCGTGGACTTTGGCATAGGCTATCAACCACCCATCCGCCTTGGCCGCAAATGAACTGACCGCATCTTGCCGTTGGTAGTTTGCTTGTACCCATTGGATGATGGTTGCGTACTTGTTCGCGACATCTGCGGTAGCAGTCGGCAAGAAGAAGCCCTTAGGCATCTTTTTCGCCCACCGAACCAAGATGTCGTTGCCTTCAGTCAATTCACTCTTTACGTGGTCGATTGAGTAGACTTCGCCAAGCTCGTGGTGTCGTAGTAGTGCATTCCAGAACCCGGGGCAAATATCGAATGCATAAAAGAAGTCCTTGGCTTCGACGATCGAATTGGTATCGATGAGAAACTTCGTCACTGACCAACTCCGGACTTACGGCGAATCATGCCTTGCGCATACTTCGAAAACGTCTCCCGGCTAAAACCAGTCAAGTCCTGCGCTTCCGAGGGTAACAACCTTCGCTCAGCATAAGCTTGGGCAACGGCGTACCCAAAACGATCACCAAGTCGTAAATGCTGTTGCTGCCAAAAAACCGGTGCAGGTTTGTCCTTGTTCTTTTGTTTCAGCTCCCGCCAGTTTTCCATTACTTCCCGGTAGAACTTATAGAACGTTGTGGAACTGATGTATTCCAATTCCAATGCACGGCGACCGGCTACCAATGGACTGACCTTGAACGCTTTGGCAATGGCAGCACATCGCTCTTGCACTGAACCGGTTCGCTCCCAATAGTCAGAGAATTTTTCCTTGGGGATCAAGAACTCCGCAGCAACCTTGTTGCAGTATCGCTCATTGTCGTCCTCCGCAACGTCGAACTTTTCCAGATTGAACAATCCAGGTTTGCCAAGCCAGACATGAACCATTTCGTGAGCAAGAGTAAACATCTGTGCCGACTTGGTGTCATTGGAGTTGACGAAAACCCAAGGTGCATATTCATCAATCAGAACGAAGCCACGAAATTCTTCGTGGTTCAAGCTTCGGCGGGTGTTTAGCCCTACTTGATTGGTGACACAAACGAAGATACCAATCAACTCCATAGCTCGACGCAACGTCGTCAATGCAGTTTCCCAAGTGGATTGTGCGAGTTGCCAGTTGCTCTGCAATCCGAGTCTACTGCGAATCTGATCAGCAGCCCGAACAACTGATGTCGATGATTTGAGCTTGCCAACAAAATCGAGAGGTTCATTGCCCGCATCGATAAGGTAGTCTCGCATCCAGGCTTGTCGGCGTTGGATGTCCGTAACTATTTCGCGCAGGTTGGGACTGAACGTACGGCGTTTTTCGTCTCCGAATGTGCGGAAATCGGGAATACCAATCGACTCTTGAGGAGGGCTCAAAAGGAACAGATACCCCAGAGGGACCATCGCCTTGCGGGCAAAGTCTTCTAGCTTGCGCACCGTAGGTTTAGAATCCCCTTTGATCCATTCCTGTACAGGCTGCTTGAAATCACTCAACGACAGCCCGGAACGGTTTACCGCCCAGCTTATCAGATCGGGATTGACTGTGATTTCCGCACGCATTTGGAATATCCTTGTGGAGTTTAGTTATTCTATACTATTCATCGGAATCCTAGGCGGCGAAGATCGACCGAAATTTAAACGGATCTTGTGCCTAAAATCTTTCCGACCGTCAATCCCAACCATTAGTCCAGGAACTTGTCCAAGTCTTCATGACACACTTCCAATTCCTCGAGGCCGAATGGTCGGACGTGTTCGAATCTGCTGGGAAAGCGGAAGCTTTAGCCATTGTGGATCCTCGAGCCTCTTGCTTCTATGCAAGGCGAGCTTTGGAATTGGCCGTGGCTTGGGCGTACAAGTTCGACCGAGCACTGACGCTGCCTTATCAAGACAACATTTCGGCACTGATCCACGAACCAACGTTCAAACACACGGCAGGCGAGGCGGTTTTCAGCAAGGCCAAGGTGATCGTCACACTGGGCAATCGAGCGGTGCACTCCAATCGCGACATACCGCAGACTGATGCAGTCCATGCGGTCAAGGAGCTGTTCCACTTCTGCTATTGGTTCGCTCGCCTGTACGCTCGGCGCAAAAAGCCGGATGCCCTGTTGGCTTTTGACGAAGCCGCTCTACCAACAACCACGTTCCCCACTCAAACGCTCAATCAGCTCCAGCGGCTGGAAACACAGCTTGCCGAGAAAGACGAAAAGCTATCGATCGTTCTTGCCGATAAAGAGAATCTGGACGCTGAAATCACGCGACTTCGAAAGGAAGTTGCGGATGCAAAATTGGTATCGGCAAACGTACCGGACAATCACAATTACAACGAAGCGGAAACTCGCGATTACTTCATCGACTTGCTGCTGAAAGAAGCCGGTTGGCCGCTTGATCGAAATCGCGATCGCGAATTCCCAGTCACCGGTATGCCTAACAACAAAGGCGAGGGGTTCGTCGATTACGTTCTATGGGGCGACGATGGGAAACCGCTGGGACTGATCGAAGCCAAACGAACCAAACGCAGTCCCCAAGAAGGCGAACACCAGGCGAAGCTATATGCGGATTGCCTAGAGACTATGTTTGGGCAGCGTCCGGTGATCTTCTATTCCAACGGCTACGAACATTGGATTTGGGACGATCAAAATTATCCGCCCCGACAAGTACAAGGATTCTACAAGAAAGCCGAGTTGGAACTGCTGATCCAGCGCCGTAGTACACGACGATCGTTGCAAGATGCTTCCATCAACGACACCATCGTCGAGCGGTTCTATCAAACACGAGCCATTCGCAAGATTGGCGAGTCGTTCGAGAAGGATCACGAGCGGAAGTCGCTGTTGGTAATGGCCACCGGATCGGGCAAGACGCGAACGGTTATCGCTCTGAGCGACATGCTAATCCGTTCCAACTGGGTAAAGCGAGTGCTGTTCCTGGCTGACCGCATTGCACTTGTCAATCAAACGGCCAACGTTTTTAAGAAGTTCCTACCCGATGCAGGCGCGGTGAACCTAATCACCGAAAAGGACACCGAAGGCCGCGTTTACGTTTCGACCTATCCAACGATGATGGGTCTCATTGACGAAACAAAGGATAGCGGCCGTCGTTTTGGCGTAGGGCACTTTGATTTGGTGGTGATCGATGAAGCGCACCGCAGCGTGTTTCAAAAGTACCGAGCGATATTCGACTATTTTGATTCGCTGCTAGTCGGATTAACGGCCACTCCCAAGGATGAAATCGACAAGAACACGTACGGCTTGTTCGATTTGGAAACCGGTGTGCCGACGGATGCATACGATCTGGATGAAGCGGTGAAGGACGGTTATCTCGTTCCACCCAAAGCTGTTTCCGTTCCACTCAAGTTTGAACGGGAGGGGATCAAGTACAACGACTTAAGCGAAGAAGAAAAAGACGAATGGGATGCCAAGGAATGGGATGAGGAAGGGAACATCCCGGAGAAGGTGGAAGCAGCAGCGGTAAATAAATGGCTGTTCAACATCGATACGGTCGACAAAGTCCTGGAGCACGTGATGACTCGCGGCCAATGCGTTGCCGGAGGTGATCTGCTTGGGAAAACAATTCTCTTTGCCAAGAACCAAGCCCACGCTGAGTTTATCAAGGAGCGGTTCGATGTTAATTATCCTCATTACAAAGGCGAGTTTGCGCGGATCATTACCTTCAAAACCGAATACGCCCAGTCGTTGATCGACAACTTTTCCAACAAAGACAAGTTTCCGCAAATCGCTATCTCGGTCGACATGCTCGATACAGGGATCGACGTACCGGAAGTGGTGAATCTGGTTTTCTTCAAGATCGTCCGGTCAAAGACCAAGTTTTGGCAGATGATTGGGCGCGGTACTCGGTTATGTCCAGACCTGTTCGGCCCAGGACGCGACAAAGACTTCTTTTACATTTTCGACTATTGCCAAAACCTCGAATACTTTAGCCAGAACCCCGAGGGATCGGCGGGTAGCCTAGTCGAATCGTTGTCGGCCAAGCTGTTCAAGGCGCGGTTGGAGTTGGTTGGGGAACTGGACGTACGATCTGATGACACCACTGTGAAAGAAGTTGTTCTAACCGATTATGACCCCGTAACAGGGCGTCAAGTTCAATTGCAATTAATGCACTTGCTTCATACGCAAGTCGCGTCCATGAACCTCGACAATTTCGTCGTGCGAACCAAGCGACGAACGGTAGAGAAGTTTGCGAAAAAGGAATCCTGGGAAGAGCTCAACGCCGAGGATCGGCAGGTACTCGCCCAAGAGCTTGCCAGCCTGCCAACGCAGATGGAGCGTGAATCGGAGGAGGCTAAACGATTTGACTTGTTGGTACTTAACTTGCAATTAGCGTTGCTTGGGAAAGAGCCCGCCTATGAACGGTTGCGAGATCAGGTAATCAAGATCGCGGGCCTACTGGAGGAGAAACATACGATTCCGATGGTTGGCAAACAGATGACATACATCCAGGACGTTCAGACGGAAGTTTGGTGGCAGGATGTCACCGTTCCGATGCTGGAAGTCATTCGCCGCCGTCTTCGCGATCTGGTCCAGTTCATCGAGAAGAAGGAACGCAAACCGATCTACACGAACTTCGAAGACGAGATGGGCGACGAGTCCAACGTCGAGCTGTCCGAATTCGTGGGCCAGGACACCTTTGAACGATTCCGAGACAAAGCGAGAGCATTTTTGCGGAAGCATTTGGACATCGACGCAGTGCGCAAGCTTCACACCAACGAACCGCTATCGACGGGCGACCTTGTTGATCTAGAACGCGTTCTTACCGACAACAAAATCGGCAAGTCGGAGTACATCGACCAAGCCAAGCAAGAGAACGAGAGCTTTGGTATCTTTGTCCGCACTCTCGTCGGCCTCAACCGTGAAGTTGCGAAGGGACTGTTCAACGATTTCTTAGTTGGTACCAATTACAACTCGAATCAAATCGAGTTCATTAACTTGATCATAAACCAGTTAGTTGAGCATGGGATAGTCGAGGTTTCCCTGCTCTATGAATCACCATTTACGGACATAGCCCCGCGTGGACCGGAGGCGATCTTCACTGCCGACCAGATCCAACGGATCATCCGTCTGCTAGATGACATCAAGTCGACCGCCATCGCGGCATAGTCCAGTGAGTCGATTCATTCCCCGGCACTTTTTCATGACAATCCCTCTTCAATATCCTGTAACGTAAAAGCCCAGATCGACCCGCATTGCTTTTCGAATCCGATGCGGTGACAATGTTCCGGTCGTCCTCACCGACGAAAATCAAAGCCTGAGAACTTGGGCACCCGCCGGGCCCGGTAGCTCGGCGCTTGCGAGTATGCATTTTGGTAAATCGAGCTTTCTGGGAGGGCTGATATGAACAGACTTCCATTTGACAAACGCCGAGTTGAGACGTAACGCCTATGCAAGTCAGTTGCCCGAGTTGCCCTTGGCAGGAAAAAGCCAAAGAGAAACCGACCGACCGTTGGGTGTTATGCCCGCTAAGCATGCGTGAGATTTCCTCGAGCTGCTGCTTCAGTTTCGCGTGATGTTCATCTGAGACGAGCTTCCGTCGTCGTGCTAGTTCCAGCTGTGGAACACATTCTTGCACGGAGCCCCCGTGCGATCCCAAAGAAATGCTTGCGATCCGGCTTCGTGAAGCGTCCGTTGCCTTCGGCAATATTGGATGTGATGGACAAGGATGCGCGGTTCTCTATCGCAACGTACGTGCTGGTATGACGATGCGAGCCAACATTAGTCAAATTCACCGGAACCAAGAATGCGACAGCGGTTGCAGGTGCGTCATGCGCGATATGATCTCGAATCGCACGTAGATCGTCACGTGCTTGTCTTGTCCAGAAAACGTTCCTGCCTAATCTCATACCCTCGCTATCTATGGGATAAGGTGTTTGCTAGACTTGCGGACGGTTGAATTTCGCTCCTGATTTGGGCGAACTCATGCCCAAACCAAAGCAATTAAAGGTACGCAGAGTTGATCACAGGCGAAATCAAGAGCAAAGTCGACAAGATTTGGGACTCGTTTTGGACTGGGGGCGTTTCCAATCCGTTGGAAGTGATGGAGCAGATCACCTATCTGCTGTTCATCAAACGACTCGATGACTTGCACACGCTGGAGGAAAACAAAGCCAACGCCACCAAGAAACCGATGGAGCGTCGAACGTTTCCGGAAGGCAAAGACCCAAGAAAACGATCTTACGAAGACCTCCGATGGTCACGCTTCAAGCACTTCGAACCCAAAGAGATGTTCGATGTCATGGCCGAGCACGTCTTCCCATTCTTGCGGACGCTCGGTGGCGATGACTCGACCTATGCCCACCACATGAAAGACGCTCGGTTCACAATCCCAACCCCCGCGCTGCTGGCAAGAGTCGTCGACATGATCGACGGTGTGCCGATGGAGGGGCGCGATACCAAAGGGGACTTGTACGAGTACATGCTGGGTAAGATCGCCACAGCGGGCCAGAACGGCCAGTTCAGAACGCCTCGACATGAGATTCAGTTGATGGTTGAGCTGATGAAACCGGTGCCGACCGATGTCATGTGCGATCCAGCTGGCGGCACATGCGGGTATCCAGTTGCGGTCGGAGAATACCTGCGCGAGAACCACAAAGAGATCTTTACCGATAGCAAGCTGCGAAAGCACTTTCACGAAAAGCTGTTCAACGCTTTTGACTTCGACAGCACGATGCTGCGGATCGGCAGCATGAACATGCTGCTGCACGGCGTAGAGAAGCCAAACGTCGTCTATCGCGACTCGTTGGCGCAAGAGCATGGTGGTGAGGAAGAACGCTATACGTTGGTTCTGGCCAATCCACCGTTCGCGGGCTCGCTGGATTTCGAAAGCTGTGCCAAGGACTTGTTGCAGGTCGTCAAGACAAAGAAGACCGAACTGTTGTTTCTGGCCTTGATCATTCGCTTGCTCAAGCCGGGTGGACGAGCCGCTGTAATTGTTCCCGACGGCGTTCTGTTTGGTTCATCGACGGCGCACAAGACGCTGCGGAAGATGATCGTCGAGGATCAGAAGCTCGATGGGATCATCTCGATGCCCGGCGGCGTGTTCAAGCCGTACGCGGGCGTCTCTACGGCCATCCTGCTATTCACCAAAACCAACTCGGGAGGCACCGATCACGTTTGGTTTTACGACATGCAAGCCGACGGCAAGTCGCTGGACGACAAGCGCACCGATTTATTACCACCCGAAAAGCAAGGCCCCAAGCCAACGGTGAAGTTGACCAAGGAAGAGCACGCCAAGAACAACATGCCCGACATACTGGAGCGATGGAGCAAGCGGGATAAGTCCGAGCTGAAGAACGCTCGTACAACGCAGAGTTTTTGCGTGCCGAAGTCGGACATCGTCGAGCAAGGTTATGACCTATCGATCAACCGCTACAAGGAAGTGGTTCATGAAGAAGTCGATCACCGCGACCCCGAAACGATCTTGGATGAGTTGGAGAGTATTGAGAAGGAGATCACCCAAGGAATGAAGCATCTGCGGGGGTTGCTGAAGTGACGCAACAGTTCGTAGAACTTTCCGAGATTATTGCCAAGGGTACAGGTAGCATAAATCCTGCGTCTCATATTGACGAACATTTTGAGCTGTATAGCATTCCAGCATATGATGCGGGAGCACCTGAAGCGAAAACCGGAGCGGAGATCGGCTCGGCAAAGCAAATAGTGAAACCGGGCGATGTCTTGCTTTCCAAAATCGTTCCACACATCAGGCGATCTTGGATTGTCGGCCCTGCAACTGGAAAACGAATCATTGCGTCAGGTGAGTGGATTGTTTTTCGCGGGGAACGCTTCAATCCGAGATACCTCCGCCATGTTTTGGTCGGAGATCCGTTCCATCTTCAATTTATGAATACAGTGGCAGGTGTGGGTGGTTCTTTGCTTCGCGCGCGACCCGCTCATGTGGCGAAGATTAAGATTCCCCTTCCCCCGCTATCGGAGCAGAAGCGGATAGCGGAGATCTTGGATCGAGCGGAGGGGCTGCGAGCTAAGCGTCGCGCCGCCCTCGTCCTCCTCGACGAACTCACCCAATCCATCTTCCTCGACATGTTCGGCGATCCTGTAACGAATACAAAGCGCTGGGAGACTGGTTCTGTTGGAGATTTGCTATCGGTAAAACACGGATTTGCATTTAAGAGTGAATATTTTGCTGATAGCGGGCCATTCGTACTTCTAACGCCCGGAAACTTCTACGAGACCGGTGGGTATCGGGACAGGGGTGAAAAGCAAAAATTCTACGTTGGCCCAATTCCGAATGGCTACGTCCTCGAAAGGGACGATCTTCTCGTTGCGATGACAGAGCAAGCCCCTGGGCTACTAGGGAGCCCGATACTGATTCCATCCTCAAATCTGTTTCTTCACAATCAACGATTGGGGCTTCTAGAGTTGACCGATCATGCGGATCGTCATTTTGTATACGCGCTATTCAACAACCCTGCGATTCGTAATCGGATTCAGGCGAGTTCTACTGGTACAAAAGTGAAACATACTTCGCCAACAAAAATCGCGTCAATCGTGACACCTATTCCACCCGTAGACCTGCAGAAGGACTTTGCCTCAAGAATTCTTGCCATCATTGACATCAAGAAATTGTATTTGAAATCAATACTAGAACTCGACCAACTCTTCGCCTCCCTCCAACACCGAGCGTTTCGAGGCGAGCTATGATGTTGAAGCACCAAAGCCTAGAGGTTGATAGATGAGCGACTTTGACTTCCTAACCACCGAATGGAAGGACATTTACGCAGCGGCCAGCAAAGCCGAGTCAGGTCAAACCGCAGATCCTGTCACGGCATCGCGACATCCGTCGCGTCATTTTGAGGCTAACCTCGTGGACTGCAAGGTCGCCCTCCCCAGCTTTTCCTAGCTTCAAACAACCGAAACCAACGAACTATGAACGCGATCCGAATTCTCGAACCTGACGCAAATAGACGAGGCGATCTGTTTGGCCGGCTGATGGCAGACCTATTCGTCGCACTTGGTTACGAGCAGCCACGGATGAACATCCACAAATCTGGGCGCGAACTAGATCTGTCTGCAAACCACCGTTTAGAGCCTCGCCGTGCAATTGGAGAATGCAAGGCAACGGAAGACACTATTGGAGGCGCAGACTTAAACAAGTTCGTGGGAGCATTGGATGCCGAATACGACGACAACGTCCAAATCAGCGGTTATTTCATCTCACTTGCTGGTTTTAAAGAAACGGCCATCGAGCAGGAGAAACAGCGACGCCGCACAAAAGTAATCACTTTGACTGGCGAGCAAGTTGTTAGCGAACTGATCAAAGGGCGTATCATTATCCCCAGCGAGCGCGCTACTGAACTCGCTGGTCGCTGTTGTGCTGGCCATCATCACCTAACGCTAGACGGGAAACCGGAGTTGGTAGCCCACGACCGGGGTTGGATTTGGATCATCTATTACTCGGAAGGAAAGTGTCGCACGGATTTCGTTCTCATTCACGCTGATGGAACGCCGCTGGCCTCGGTGCTCGCTCAACAAATCATCGCTTCTGATCAAGCGACTGGTGGGACGCTTCATCGGTTGCGGTGCCTCAATCCAACCCCTGTTGCGGTAGTAGCCACTCCCGAACTTGAGGAGGCAGCCCTGTCAGCATACGGTCGCTACATCACAGAAGAATGCGGGTTCATCCAACTTGATGGGCTTCCGGCCGATAGCGATGTCGGTTCTCGTCGACTCAAATTGGAGAACCTATTTGTTCCTCTTCATCTTGATATCCCCAGTAGTGAGAAGCTCCGTCAAACGGTTGGAGCGGTCTTGGTTGAGCACTCGCGTTTGGCAATTCTCGCTGCCCCAGGTGGAGGAAAATCTACGCTCATCAAGCGTATCGCTGTGGCGTATGCAGACCCACAAAGGCGCGCCCTAGTTCACGACGATCTACCGGAGAAGAATTGGCTGCCCCTTTTCTTTAGATGCCGTGAACTTCGCGGATTAGCGAGGGCTTCCTTTGCAGAGTTGCTTGACGCGTTGGCCCAACGCGAGCCTGTACGACAGCATGCTCTTACGTTTCGGTCTCTTGCTGATCGTGCTTTATTTGAGAACCGGGTTTTCCTCTTGGTGGATGGTTTGGATGAAATATCTGATGCAGGAGATCGCGCAGCCTTTGTTTGCACGATGCGGACGGCGCTCCAGGCTTACCCCGGCACAGCGATCATCGTGACGTCAAGAGAAGCAGGTTTCCGTCACGTCGCGGCACATTTAGCGCCGATCTGCACGTATGCCACACTTTCTCCGTTTGATGCTGATGATATTCGACGACTCAGTGTTGCATGGCATGCGGAAGTTGTCGGTGGCAGTGATAAGGTGCGAAACGACGCGGAACAACTCGCACGCACGATATCGCGCAACGACCGCATTCAGCGCCTCGCAATTAACCCGCTGCTCCTAACAACGCTTCTGCTGGTTAAGCGCTGGGTTGGGTCCTTGCCCACTCGCCGCGCAGTTCTCTACGGCAAGGCAGTAGAGGTGTTATTGATTACTTGGAATACAGAGGGCCACGAACCAATTCCCGAAGAGGAAGCGCTCCCACAGTTATGCTACGTTGCATCAGCAATGATGATCGCCAATGTGGAGCGAATTAGTCGCCCTGGGCTGGCGAAGTTAATCAAAGAAGCACGCGACGCGTTGCCCACCGAACTTGGATACGTGAAAGGGACAGTTGAAGAGTTTATTCACCGTGTCGAAGACCGCAGTAGTCTACTCATGATGACCGGACACGACGTCGAGGAAGGGCGGCTAGTGGAATTCTTCGAATTTCGGCACCTCACGTTTCAGGAGTTTCTGACGGCAAGGGCCATGGTGGAGGGATGGCATCCTGACCGAGGTGACACGGACACTCTCGCAAGTGTGCTTGCGGGATATTTCGACGAGGAAAAATGGCAAGAGGTGATTCCCCTTGCTGCTTCCCTCGGCGGCAAGGCGACCGAAGCGCTGATTACCCGACTTGCGGACAAATGTGTTTCTGTTGTCGATGATGAGCGGCGGACGTTCCGCAAGAAACCGTCATTTTTTGTCCTTGGTCATTGCTTGGCGGATGAAGCTGCGGCGCGTCCGGAAACGATTCGATCGGCGTTGCGCGCTCTCGTAGAGCTTGGGCTCGGAATCGGTGAATCTTTCGTCCCAATGCTGGCGCGAGGGCGATATGGCAATGAATTGCTAGATGAGGCAGAGAGATCATTTCTTGCAGAGGAGGATAACGGTTCATCGCTGAAGCAAGTTGTGTGGTGGCAGTCGTTGCATGGTGATGACCGTCCAAATCTTCCTCAACTTGCTGTACAATTTACCGAGATGCTGCGAAATGCAGACCTACTTATCCGCTGCAAAGGTGCTCTTGGGTGTGCGGAGCTTCTCGAACAATCGCGAGTAGTCGGCCCTATTGAAGTTGCGATTACGGACGCCATTGCGGATGCCTGCCTGCCGTTGCTCTTTGCCGAAGAATGCCGAGAAAACTACGTTGCTGGATGGCTTTTTTACGTGTTAGGGACTTTGAGGGTCTGGAGTCCTCCTGATGAACCGGATGTGCTCGGGCGGATGTTCAACCTTTGGCGACACAGTTCGTCAACGTCTGTCCGTAATGCATTGCCACAAACACTTGCGGTTCAAAAAGTCGAACCGCGGGAAAGTCGGCGTTGGTTTTCCACAATAGATTCAACGGACATTGCAGCAGCCGTTAAAGTCGATTTTGCCGATGAGCCAAACGCCTCTGAACACGTTGCTTTGCTAGTGGCTGCTTGGTATACGCGGGCACTCAACGACCGAGAAATCGTCGAACGGGTGAAAGCGTTAGAACAGAGAAAGGTTTTGAATCCCTACAAAAGTACGCTCCAGGAACTCTTGAAACACCTCGGCGTTTAGCTGGCCTTTAACGAGGAGATCGACTTTCCGCACAATGATTTCCGACCGATCCTGTGAGGTTAATTGATGAGCAACTTTGAATTCTTAACGACTGAATGGAAGGATGTCCACGCAGCGGATTGCAAAGCCGAGTCGACGGCGATCCCTGATCCGCGCACGTCCTGCTTCTACGCTCGGCGAGCTTTGGAATTGGCCTTGGAATTGGCCGTACAAATTCTACAGAACACTGAAACTGCCTTACCAAGACACTCCATCACCGAGTGTTTCGGGGCGAACTTTGACTTTAATCGATCTCAAAATCATACAAAGTGCTTTCGCAACCCGAACTTTACTTTGATTTTGCGAAGCAATTCGAAAACATTGCAGTAGGGAACTCCAAACTGATGACAGACGTTTGGATTTGCCACGCGTTTCTTCATGTCTAGATTCAACTTCTCCTCGCTGACAATCGTGAATCCGTGGACTTTGGCATAGGCTATCAACCACCCATCCGCCTTGGCCGCAAATGAACTGACCGCATCTTGCCGTTGGTAGTTTGCTTGTACCCATTGGATGATGGTTGCGTACTTGTTCGCGACATCTGCGGTAGCAGTCGGCAAGAAGAAGCCCTTAGGCATCTTTTTCGCCCACCGAACCAAGATGTCGTTGCCTTCAGTCAATTCACTCTTTACGTGGTCGATTGAGTAGACTTCGCCAAGCTCGTGGTGTCGTAGTAGTGCATTCCAGAACCCGGGGCAAATATCGAATGCATAAAAGAAGTCCTTGGCTTCGACGATCGAATTGGTATCGATGAGAAACTTCGTCACTGACCAACTCCGGACTTACGGCGAATCATGCCTTGCGCATACTTCGAAAACGTCTCCCGGCTAAAACCAGTCAAGTCCTGCGCTTCCGAGGGTAACAACCTTCGCTCAGCATAAGCTTGGGCAACGGCGTACCCAAAACGATCACCAAGTCGTAAATGCTGTTGCTGCCAAAAAACCGGTGCAGGTTTGTCCTTGTTCTTTTGTTTCAGCTCCCGCCAGTTTTCCATTACTTCCCGGTAGAACTTATAGAACGTTGTGGAACTGATGTATTCCAATTCCAATGCACGGCGACCGGCTACCAATGGACTGACCTTGAACGCTTTGGCAATGGCAGCACATCGCTCTTGCACTGAACCGGTTCGCTCCCAATAGTCAGAGAATTTTTCCTTGGGGATCAAGAACTCCGCAGCAACCTTGTTGCAGTATCGCTCATTGTCGTCCTCCGCAACGTCGAACTTTTCCAGATTGAACAATCCAGGTTTGCCAAGCCAGACATGAACCATTTCGTGAGCAAGAGTAAACATCTGTGCCGACTTGGTGTCATTGGAGTTGACGAAAACCCAAGGTGCATATTCATCAATCAGAACGAAGCCACGAAATTCTTCGTGGTTCAAGCTTCGGCGGGTGTTTAGCCCTACTTGATTGGTGACACAAACGAAGATACCAATCAACTCCATAGCTCGACGCAACGTCGTCAATGCAGTTTCCCAAGTGGATTGTGCGAGTTGCCAGTTGCTCTGCAATCCGAGTCTACTGCGAATCTGATCAGCAGCCCGAACAACTGATGTCGATGATTTGAGCTTGCCAACAAAATCGAGAGGTTCATTGCCCGCATCGATAAGGTAGTCTCGCATCCAGGCTTGTCGGCGTTGGATGTCCGTAACTATTTCGCGCAGGTTGGGACTGAACGTACGGCGTTTTTCGTCTCCGAATGTGCGGAAATCGGGAATACCAATCGACTCTTGAGGAGGGCTCAAAAGGAACAGATACCCCAGAGGGACCATCGCCTTGCGGGCAAAGTCTTCTAGCTTGCGCACCGTAGGTTTAGAATCCCCTTTGATCCATTCCTGTACAGGCTGCTTGAAATCACTCAACGACAGCCCGGAACGGTTTACCGCCCAGCTTATCAGATCGGGATTGACTGTGATTTCCGCACGCATTTGGAATATCCTTGTGGAGTTTAGTTATTCTATACTATTCATCGGAATCCTAGGCGGCGAAGATCGACCGAAATTTAAACGGATCTTGTGCCTAAAATCTTTCCGACCGTCAATCCCAACCATTAGTCCAGGAACTTGTCCAAGTCTTCATGACACACTTCCAATTCCTCGAGGCCGAATGGTCGGACGTGTTCGAATCTGCTGGGAAAGCGGAAGCTTTAGCCATTGTGGATCCTCGAGCCTCTTGCTTCTATGCAAGGCGAGCTTTGGAATTGGCCGTGGCTTGGGCGTACAAGTTCGACCGAGCACTGACGCTGCCTTATCAAGACAACATTTCGGCACTGATCCACGAACCAACGTTCAAACACACGGCAGGCGAGGCGGTTTTCAGCAAGGCCAAGGTGATCGTCACACTGGGCAATCGAGCGGTGCACTCCAATCGCGACATACCGCAGACTGATGCAGTCCATGCGGTCAAGGAGCTGTTCCACTTCTGCTATTGGTTCGCTCGCCTGTACGCTCGGCGCAAAAAGCCGGATGCCCTGTTGGCTTTTGACGAAGCCGCTCTACCAACAACCACGTTCCCCACTCAAACGCTCAATCAGCTCCAGCGGCTGGAAACACAGCTTGCCGAGAAAGACGAAAAGCTATCGATCGTTCTTGCCGATAAAGAGAATCTGGACGCTGAAATCACGCGACTTCGAAAGGAAGTTGCGGATGCAAAATTGGTATCGGCAAACGTACCGGACAATCACAATTACAACGAAGCGGAAACTCGCGATTACTTCATCGACTTGCTGCTGAAAGAAGCCGGTTGGCCGCTTGATCGAAATCGCGATCGCGAATTCCCAGTCACCGGTATGCCTAACAACAAAGGCGAGGGGTTCGTCGATTACGTTCTATGGGGCGACGATGGGAAACCGCTGGGACTGATCGAAGCCAAACGAACCAAACGCAGTCCCCAAGAAGGCGAACACCAGGCGAAGCTATATGCGGATTGCCTAGAGACTATGTTTGGGCAGCGTCCGGTGATCTTCTATTCCAACGGCTACGAACATTGGATTTGGGACGATCAAAATTATCCGCCCCGACAAGTACAAGGATTCTACAAGAAAGCCGAGTTGGAACTGCTGATCCAGCGCCGTAGTACACGACGATCGTTGCAAGATGCTTCCATCAACGACACCATCGTCGAGCGGTTCTATCAAACACGAGCCATTCGCAAGATTGGCGAGTCGTTCGAGAAGGATCACGAGCGGAAGTCGCTGTTGGTAATGGCCACCGGATCGGGCAAGACGCGAACGGTTATCGCTCTGAGCGACATGCTAATCCGTTCCAACTGGGTAAAGCGAGTGCTGTTCCTGGCTGACCGCATTGCACTTGTCAATCAAACGGCCAACGTTTTTAAGAAGTTCCTACCCGATGCAGGCGCGGTGAACCTAATCACCGAAAAGGACACCGAAGGCCGCGTTTACGTTTCGACCTATCCAACGATGATGGGTCTCATTGACGAAACAAAGGATAGCGGCCGTCGTTTTGGCGTAGGGCACTTTGATTTGGTGGTGATCGATGAAGCGCACCGCAGCGTGTTTCAAAAGTACCGAGCGATATTCGACTATTTTGATTCGCTGCTAGTCGGATTAACGGCCACTCCCAAGGATGAAATCGACAAGAACACGTACGGCTTGTTCGATTTGGAAACCGGTGTGCCGACGGATGCATACGATCTGGATGAAGCGGTGAAGGACGGTTATCTCGTTCCACCCAAAGCTGTTTCCGTTCCACTCAAGTTTGAACGGGAGGGGATCAAGTACAACGACTTAAGCGAAGAAGAAAAAGACGAATGGGATGCCAAGGAATGGGATGAGGAAGGGAACATCCCGGAGAAGGTGGAAGCAGCAGCGGTAAATAAATGGCTGTTCAACATCGATACGGTCGACAAAGTCCTGGAGCACGTGATGACTCGCGGCCAATGCGTTGCCGGAGGTGATCTGCTTGGGAAAACAATTCTCTTTGCCAAGAACCAAGCCCACGCTGAGTTTATCAAGGAGCGGTTCGATGTTAATTATCCTCATTACAAAGGCGAGTTTGCGCGGATCATTACCTTCAAAACCGAATACGCCCAGTCGTTGATCGACAACTTTTCCAACAAAGACAAGTTTCCGCAAATCGCTATCTCGGTCGACATGCTCGATACAGGGATCGACGTACCGGAAGTGGTGAATCTGGTTTTCTTCAAGATCGTCCGGTCAAAGACCAAGTTTTGGCAGATGATTGGGCGCGGTACTCGGTTATGTCCAGACCTGTTCGGCCCAGGACGCGACAAAGACTTCTTTTACATTTTCGACTATTGCCAAAACCTCGAATACTTTAGCCAGAACCCCGAGGGATCGGCGGGTAGCCTAGTCGAATCGTTGTCGGCCAAGCTGTTCAAGGCGCGGTTGGAGTTGGTTGGGGAACTGGACGTACGATCTGATGACACCACTGTGAAAGAAGTTGTTCTAACCGATTATGACCCCGTAACAGGGCGTCAAGTTCAATTGCAATTAATGCACTTGCTTCATACGCAAGTCGCGTCCATGAACCTCGACAATTTCGTCGTGCGAACCAAGCGACGAACGGTAGAGAAGTTTGCGAAAAAGGAATCCTGGGAAGAGCTCAACGCCGAGGATCGGCAGGTACTCGCCCAAGAGCTTGCCAGCCTGCCAACGCAGATGGAGCGTGAATCGGAGGAGGCTAAACGATTTGACTTGTTGGTACTTAACTTGCAATTAGCGTTGCTTGGGAAAGAGCCCGCCTATGAACGGTTGCGAGATCAGGTAATCAAGATCGCGGGCCTACTGGAGGAGAAACATACGATTCCGATGGTTGGCAAACAGATGACATACATCCAGGACGTTCAGACGGAAGTTTGGTGGCAGGATGTCACCGTTCCGATGCTGGAAGTCATTCGCCGCCGTCTTCGTGATCTGGTTCAATTCATCGAGAAGAAGGAACGCAAACCGATCTACACGAACTTCGAAGACGAAATGGGCGCCGAGTCCAACGTCGAGCTGTCCGAATTCGCGGGCCAGGACACCTTTGAACGTTTCCGAGACAAAGCGAGAGCATTCTTGCGGAAACATTTAGACATCGACGCCGTGCGCAAACTTCATACCAACGAACCGCTATCGACGGGCGACCTTGTTGATCTGGAACGCGTTCTTACCGACAACAAAATCGGCAAGTTGGATTACATCGACCAAGCCAAGCAAGAGAACGAGAGCTTTGGTATCTTTGTCCGTACTCTGGTCGGCCTCAATCGTGAAGTTGCGAAGGGACTGTTCAACGATTTCTTAGTTGGCACCAATTACAACTCGAATCAAATCGAGTTCGTTAACTTGATCATAAACCAGTTGGTGGAGCATGGGATAGTCGAGGTTTCCCTGCTCTATGAATCTCCATTTACGGACATAGCCCCGCGTGGACCGGAGGCAATCTTCACTGCCGACCAGATCCAACGGATCATCCGCCTGCTCGATGACATCAAGTCTACCGCCATCGCGGCATAGTCCAGTGAGTCGACGGGGTCACCATGTTTGCGGATTCGGCTTCAACTCGGCTACTTGTCCGCTAGCAGTTTTTGCACCGCCGGAAGATTCATTCCCCGGCACATTTTCATGACAATCCCTCGTCAATATCCTGTAACGTAAAAGCCCAGATCGACCCGCATTGCTTTTCGAATCCGATGCGGTGACAATGTTCCGGTCGTCCTCACCGACGAAAACCCAAGCCTGAGAACTTGGGCACCCGCCGGGCCCGGTAACTCGGCGCTTGCGAGTATGCATTTTGGTAAATCGAGCTTTCTGGGAGGGCTGATATGAACAGACTTCCATTTGACAAACGCCGAGTTGAGACGTATCGCCTATGCAAGTCAGTTGCCCGAGTTGCCCTTGGCAGGGAAAAGCCAAAGAGAAACCGACCGACCGTTGGGTGTTATGCCCGAAGTGCAAGAATAAATTTCTTGTAAGAGGAACGGGATTGATAGTTGACCCCGAGAAACCAACACAAGTCATCAAGATACCGTCCCCAAAAAGCGCTGAGAACGAAACGCTCCCACCGCATTTGCAGAAGGTTGCCGACGACTTCGCTCGCCAGCTTGAACAAAAACGACAGCAGCAAAAATCCCATCCTGAAATCGAACTAGAGATTGAACCAGAACCACAAATTCGAGTGCACGACGACGGAAGAGTAACCTATCCAGGTTGGCGCAATCGAGACGAAGCGAAGTCACTGCAAAACGAGGTGAAGCTTGCCATCAAGCAAGTAAAGCTTGCGATGCGCATGTTGAAGGAAGAGCAACGAAAAACAAATTCGAAGCAAACCATTCGCAACCGAGCAATTGGACCGTCACTGTTTCGATATTCCAACAAAAAGAACACTGCGTCTTTCTTTTACATGGTCCAGTTAGCAGCAAAAGCGTTTGCGTCGGTTGACAACTCGATCAGCAGCCATGAGCTGGAGAAGCGACGCGTGCTAATTTCAAACGTTCAGTTCAGTCTAGAAGCGATCGAGCTGGAATTGCAAAAATATCTTCAACTGAGCAGGTAATGATCAAATTCAAAATGGCCGAATAAACACGGAGCAGTGCAGGGGCATATTTTCACTTTTGAATCTTCGGTCTAGGCGGTCGAGAAGGGGATGCGGAGTTGAACTTTTTTCGGCGGGAGTTGCTGAAGTGGAATCAGTTCTCGCGGTTATCCAAGCCATTGATCAGTCCGCTAAGCATGCGCGAGATTTCCTCGAGCTGCTGCAAGAGTTTCGCGTGATTTTCATCTGAGACTCGTTTTCGTCGTCGTGCTCGTTCCAGCTGTGGAACGCATTCTTGAACGGAGCCCCGTGCGATCCCAAAGAAATGCTTGCGATCCGGCTTCGTGAAGCGTCCGTTGCCTTCGGCAATGTTGGAAGCAATGGACAAAGATGCGCGGTTCACTTGATCTGCCAGATGGTTGTAACGAGCGGGGAATTGTTCGGTCAGGTCGCAAACGGCGTCGGCGAAGTCAACCGATTTCTGGTAGACCAGCAGC
>Ga0247834_1000725_pt1 | contig 61729 bp, 47 predicted proteins | sample LaCruzMarch2015__8_FD_187118 | JGI IMG/M metagenome (GOLD analysis project Ga0247834, IMG submission 187118) | Freshwater microbial communities from meromictic Lake La Cruz, Castile-La Mancha, Spain - LaCruzMarch2015_12m | ecosystem: Environmental > Aquatic > Freshwater > Lake | place: Spain...
AGGGCATTTGATAATTGACCGCTGAGGTCTTCTATTTGCTCTTTGTCTGTCAGCATAGTTCAAAAATAGCAATTCCTTTAATCCTTTAATTTTTTTTTTCGCCGCTGAAGGCGGCTGGATAGTTACAAAAAAACATCATTTTATTACTATTCTAACCCATCCGGTTTATTTGCAACTTTTTTTATATTTTTGAGTTAGATTACCAGCAGGATAATGGACAAGACTTTCCATGCAACTGTCTAGTTGTCTGTATTAAATACCAGCCTGAAATGATTAAAGTAACCATCGTTGACGATCACGTTATCTTCGCGGAAGGATTGGAGTCTATTTTTTTGGATGCCCATGACATTCAAATTACGGCGCGGTGTCACAACGCTGAGTCGTTTTGGAATGTGATGGAAACCAACAGTATAGATGTGGTGTTGCTGGATATTTCGTTGCCTGACGTAAGTGGTTTGAATGTGTGCGAGCAAATCGTCCGAGATTACCCCAATACCCGGGTAATTGCGCTGACCATGCACGATGAGCCCAGTCTGGTGAAAAAAATGATCAAAAAAGGGGCAATGGCCTATTTGCTCAAAAACACAACGAAAAGTGAACTTTGGGCAGCCATTCGTACGGTATACAGCGGCAAGAAATACTACAACGAAAACCTCATGCAACTGCTGCTGGATGGCGAAGACAAACCCAAAAAAAATTCGTCGATGGGTGGGCGACCACACTTGACCCGCAGAGAAAAGGAAGTTTTGGACCTCATAGCCAAGGGTTTAACTACCCAGCAAATTGCCGATAAACTCTTCGTTTCGATCAAAGCCGTAGAGTTTCACCGCAGTAGCTTGTTGACCAAGTTTGGGTCTCAAAACACGCCATCCATGATTAAGGAAGCCATTGAATATGAGTTTATTTCGTAAAATTTTCTGGTTGCTGCTCTTCTCCCTGCTACTTGTTGGGGCTAAGGCAAATGATTTTTATCCCACGCTCAAAAAAAATTACCAACAAAAAAAGCTGGACAGTTTAATCGAAATTTATAAGGATAAAGGGGATGCCAAAGGGCTTGCCATTGCGCACGAGTTAAAAGGGATTTTTTTTCAACACATCTACTATTACAGCAGCTCTACAGTCAGCAATTTTTATGAAAGTGCAAAAAACTATGTCAAAATCAACGATTCAAACGGTTATTACCGCGTAAAAAAACGCATTGCAGATCTCTACTCTGTTGATGATGCCAAGTACAGATATGCTATAGATTACTACAAGGAAGCATTGGGGTTTTATCATCTAAAAAAAGACAAGGTCAAGATTGCTAGCTATCGACTTGATTTGCTCAATATTGCCATCAACAAAGATACGTTCTCAAAAAAAGAAGATCGTTTGATTTCTTGGAATCGAGAAAAAGTGCTCAAAGAAACCATCCAGGATTGCAAAAAATTCAAGGATCAGCGCTACCTCACCTACGCCTATAGCCTATATGGGGCGTACTGGCTAAGGAAAGAGAATTTGAATGACGCATTAAAATATACCGAGATGAGTTTGGCGAGAAGCCAATCTCGATCCTACCTAATGTCACTGAACCTGCTGCAGAAAGGGGAAATTCAAAAACTAAAGAATGACCTTCTTGGAGCCATTTTATTGTTCAAAAAAAGTGAATTAATCGCTGATGTCCAGAACAACAAATACCTCATGCAATTGATTTGTAAAGGCCAAGCGGAGTGTTACACCGCGATGAACAATAGCCCCAAAGCTTTGGAATATTGGCAAAAAACGGCAGAGGCGATTGAAAAATATTACAACTCGGGTCAAACCCAATTTACCCGCTCCGAAGAAATCTCCAACGCTCTGCGGGATGCAACTACTGCTCAGGAATTGGTGGAAGAAAAAAAGAGCAGACGAGAAAACCTGATCTACTTTTTAGTAGCACTCATTCTTGTGGCTGGATCAGCGGGATTTTGGATAGCCAGAGTAAAGTTGCGAGAGAAAGACTTGATCAATCAACAGCAACGAGCTGAAATGGAGCTTAAATCCATGAAATCGCTCATTGATGGTCAGGAAAAAGAACGCAATCGGGTAGCCAAGGACTTGCACGATGGACTTGGGGCACATTTATCCAGCATCAAGTTGTTTATCGAAAGCCAGAAAGACAAGTACGAATCCACCGTTCAAGGCAAACTGCTGGAGCCTTTGGCCAAAAACATCGACGAGGCTTGCCTGGAAACCCGCAACATTTCCCACGATCTGCGTCCTTTTGCGCTCAAGTTTGGTTTTAGTGCTGCTTTGGGAGATTTGGTAAAAAAAGCCCAAATTGCCCTCCCTGAAGTCGAGGTCGTTTTTGATACTTACGGTGATGAGCCCCAAATTGGTGAAGAGATTGCACTGATGGTTTACCGCGTTGTGCAAGAAATACTGAACAATGCAGCCAAATATGCTAAAGCGAAACAAATTTCCGTACAGGTTTTTTATGAACCCTCACAAATTTCCATCAACGTGGAAGATGATGGACAAGGTTTTGATTTAAAAGTAGTTAAAGAAGGCAACGGCCTGGGCAATATTCGTTCCCGTATCGATTACCTCGGCGGCCAGGTCATCTGGCAATCTGCTCCAAATCAGGGTACTGCGGTACTTATCTCCATTCCACTTGTTAACCTACCTGAAAACCTAGGGTAAACCCTAGGTTTAAAAAGCTACGGGTTTACCCTATTGGCTTCTATCTCAATCATGCATACATTTGTATTGTGATATTGAACGAATAAAAGTTCAATCATCTCTTTGAGTTTTCAGCATGGAATCTCTTTCTGACTTCACATTCCCTGGATGAAATCAGAAAGTTGATTACCAAATCAACAGGCTGGAAATAATACTAGGAAAGGCTGCTTCCGCGGAGGAAGCAGCCACTCTTTTCTCCTTGTCAGTGTTCTTAATCACTTTCGCCAATTCATCTTGATCACTTTCGCCAATTAATCCTAATCACTTTCTCCCTTTTTTTCAATCGTTGCCAAAGCAAATCAAATGTGAATGCTTCAAATCATTCCAAAAACCGTTGACTGCGTACGGGCAACAACGCGACTGCACCAAACTTCCTATTTGGTTTTATCAAGTATTTTATTCCATTCAGGCTTTTCCTCTTACTAATATGGTGGTTTTACTGGCCATCTATTGGATAATTCCCCCCTATTGGCACCAGCTTCCGGGCAAAATGTCAAGGAATTGTCAGGGCTACTTTCGATTGAGGGTAGCCTGTTTTTTTACCCTGTTTGTTTAGAAATGCAACTCCACCACCGCGCCATTCAGCACAAAATGCACAAAAGTACGGATGTTCTCTTCCCTAAAAACTTGTTGTACGCCTTCTTTGCTGAAGTATAAAAAAGGTGCGAGTTCTGCAGCTTTACTGCGGTAGCGCTTCATGTCTCCGGCATAACTGGAAAATTGAACAATGGCAATGCCATCTTCGCTTTCGAGGAGCAAATCCAACTCTCGTTCAAAAATGCGCTCCCCCTGAAAATGGCGCAGAGGATAGCGTTGGTGGTAAAATGGAGACTGGAAATATTGGTCTAAATAATTGCGAAAAGCTTGCCCGGCAGGGAGCAATTGCTCCGTGCTGATCCATTCTTCAACCTCAAAACGTTGTAATAAACCAGCCGTCATGACCTCCAGTTCGCGTGGCGCATAATCAGGCTGCCAGGCGTGAAAGAAGGCTTTAACGGCCCGTGAAACCTGGCTAAAATCGGCCAATAAGGATTCGATGTGCAAGGGAGAGGCATAATTGACCAATTCACCGGTGCTGTGTTGGGGAATTTGATCCACCAAGTTTTCCTTCCAGGTATCGATGTACAAGGGCACCAGTTTTTGCTTGCCCATACGGGGTTCCAAAAATTGCAGGTCACCTTCTTTTATGTCAAGAACTTCAAAATCCCGAGAAAAAGTAAAAGTTTCCGTCTGTTTCAACAAAGGAAGTCCCACCCATTCCCATGGCGTTTCGGTAGTACTGGCATCAAGGGTTGGAAAATCATCTTTGCCTTCATGCCAGGCTCGGTTGAGCCATTTGGTAGGCGTATTGGTGGTCGGAAAAATCAGGTAATCTCTGGCCCGGGTCAAACCTACATACAACAACCGGTTTTCTTCCTGGGTAGCTTGCGCAATTTTTTGCGCTTGCACTTCACTTTGCGCCAAACGTTCGGCCAGGTGGGTGCCTTTGAATTGCTTGTCGTAAGGATTTACCCAGTACCGCAACCAACGATTGCCGAGGATGTTGTTGAGGTCAACCTGGGCATTCTCTTCCGGTACGATACTCAGTCCCCACAATTCGGTGCGAATGTCTTTTTCCAGGTTGTAACACACCACAATTGGCCATTCCAGCCCTTTGCTGCGGTGATAGGTCATTACATTGACAGCGTCGGGGCTTTCTCCAGCTGCCTGAAAATCTCGTCCTTCTGTTTCCAGTTCATTGAGCCACAACAATAAACCACCTAAGGATGCAGCGGATTGCAGGCGGTTGCAGGCGCTTTCGTACTGCAGGGCCAATTTGCGCAGCACATCGAGGTTGTCCAGGCGTTGATTGACTTTGCCCCAACTTACAATGCGGCGGCGCAAATCCAGGTCTTCGACCAGGAGATCCAGAATTTCGGCGCTCGACAATTCGATGGTTTCACTGCGCAACTCGTCCAACCTGCGAATCAGGAAATCGTTGGTTCCCCAGCGGTTGGTCACTTCACCAGCGTCGTAATCCTTGAGGTAATCCAGGCGGTCTTCGACGATGGTTTCGATGTCTTTGGCTGCGCCCAACAAAAGAATCTCGGCAACAGATAGGGAATCGTGGTAATTCAACAAGTATTTGAGGCAAGCCAACACCAATTTGGCCTCGGCGGTATTGAGCAGTCCAGCCCGCGCAATGGCCACTTTGAAACCGGCGCGGTTGAGTGCTTCCGCCATGCTTTGGCAATCGTTGTTGGATCTGCACAGGATGGCCACATCGCCAGCAATGGCAGGTCGGTGTTTTTTTTCGCCTTTCGGCAAAACGTAGACTTTGCGCTCCAACCAGTCCCGGAGCGCAAAAGCGGTCGCGTTTTCGGGCCAGGGTTTTCCCGGAGTGCGGCCACTGCGTTTTTTGCCTTCCTCCTCCTCTTCTTCAAAATGCCAGTGCACCAGTGCCTCCGATACTTCGATGGGTTCCTGATCCTTGGTTCGTTTGGGAATGAGCGCCACTTGTTCTGGCGGCATATCGCCAAAAGCTTTGACAAAAATGGCATTGCTGGCGTACACCAGATCCTGCCGTGAGCGCCAGGAATTTTCCTGGATGTCTTCGGGTTTTACCCCTCCAGTTTGCGCCATGATGGCATGCATCAACTCTGGTGCTGCCCCCCGAAAACCATAGATCGATTGTTTGGGATCGCCTACCCAAATGCTGTGGTGAGCAAATTGAGAGAGTTTCAGAAAAATCTCCAATTGCATGGGACTGGTATCCTGAAACTCGTCGACCAGCAGTAAGTCCAACTCGCTGCGCAGTACGGTCTCGACCTGTTCATCTTTGAGCAAGTCCATGATCAGGGCTTCCATATCGGTGTAATCGATCAAGCCTCGTTTTTTCTTGTAGGCGGCAAATTCGTCCAATGCAGCGATGGCCAGTTCGAAAATTTGATCGATAAACGCCTTGATGTCTTGTTGAAACTGGGGGTGTTGTTCGTGTATTTTGGCAAATTCTAGCAAATCGGCAATGTCCTCTTTGCTCTTGACGCCGGGTTTGAGTTTGCTGATTTTAGCCCAATTGCGCCAACTTAGTTCGCCGCGCAGGCGCAGGTCGCGCTCCAGTTCCTTGAGGTCTTTGACCACATCCTTGGTGACCTTGGTCTCATCGGCATTGCTTTCGAGGCGTTCGATGCTGTCCAGCAGCATTTGGCTCAATTCGGCGTTGAACGCAGCGGCACTTTTGGCGGAGGGCTCGCCGAGGTAAATTTGAAAACTTTCAAAAGAGCGTTGGCAGCTTTTTTCAAGTACTTCCCTGGAAAAATCGTTGGCGCGCGCAACTTCGGTGATTTGGCGCACCTCGCGCCGCCAATCAAAATATTCATTGCTGCTGAGTCCGAGGCGATCGCAAAGGCTAGCCATGGTTTCCACTCGCTCTTCGGTAAGCACGGTGGCGAGCGATTGGTTGAAGAGGATTTGCTGGTCTTCTTCGGCAATGATGGCTACTTCTGGGGAGATGCCTGCTTCGTAGGCAAAGCGTTGCAGCAATTTTACACCCAGGCTGTGCACCGTGCCGACGAGGGCATTGGTGAGGTCTTCGGCTTGCTCGGTCAGTCCCTCTGAAAGGAGTTTGACCCGCACCCTTTCCTGCAATTCAGCGGCTGCTTTTTTGGTAAAGGTAGTGGCGATGATGCCTCCTGCGCGCACGCCTTCGCGCATCAGACGTACCATTTCCTGGGTAAGTCGGTAAGTTTTGCCGGAACCGGCACCAGCAGAGATGATTTTGATGTTCATGGAGTGGAAAAAGTGGCTAGCCCTGTGCAAATTCAGCAATCATTTCCCGACGATGGGGCGCATGAAAAGCCAAAACGATGTCTGATTTATCGATGCCTTTTTCAATGAGCATCAAAGCGATTTTTTGATCGGTACCATCGTGTTGTATCCATACCTTTCCATCAGGTTTCACATCCAAATGGATAAATGTGTTGAGTTCTTGGTAGGTATCATTTAGCCATCCCACTGCGGCGAGGATATAGTGTCCTCTGGTGTCATCTTCGATGAGTTGGGTTTCGATTTGTTCGTCAGCAGGTATCATGGCATAGATTTCCTCGACAACTTGTTTGACGATCGATTTATGTTGATTTATCTTTTCCATTCGTTGATGGTTTGAGATTTTTCATCAAAAATAAGCATTTTTAGGTCGTAGAGTTGAGCGATTTTTTGAAAGTAGCTATCGTCGAAGAGATTTGAGTAAAAGGAGATAGGGACAGCCAAATAAAGGGTACGATCAGGCTCTTTTTCATTCAATGCAGGTTTGTACAATAGATATTGGCCAAGGGCATCTTCAAATTGATCAACATCGGAAAGTCCTAAAAGCTTTTAATTTCAATGGCAATTTTTTCTCCTTTTTTTTCGGCGCCAATGAGCACTCGCTCTGCTCCAAGGTCAATGAATCCTCTTCTTTTACCTAGCATCAAAAAGTATGGATCATGAGTAATTTTCCAACCTTCTTCCTCTAAAATTTCTCTGACGATTGCATGGTATTTATCTCTTGCCATGGTCAACTATTCTTTCCTTCAAAGTTAGCGCTTTTTAGGTTCAAAAACACAATCGCTACTCAATCCACGAACAAATACAGCACCAAATAAATCACTTTCTCATTGGTAGGATTCACTGGTACATGTGGAATATTGCCATCAAAAAAAATAGAATCCCCAGTTTTTAAATCGAAAACGTTGTCTCCCAGGTGGTAAGCAATTTCACCTTGAATGACGTACAAATATTCAAAAGCGGCGGTGGTAACTGGTGGGCGACTAGCGTTTGGCAGCAACTCTACTATCGAAATTTGAAAGGCATTGCCGTTGTGGTGGTGTTCCAGGATGGAGCGGTAATTGAACCCAACTGCATTTTCTTCTTTGACATAGGGAATGTAATCTTCCTGCCGAATCAAAAGATAGCCCGCAAATTTATTGTCGTTGATGCCTGCAAAAAAATCTTCAGGTTCTACTTTCAAAACCCGGATGAGGTCAAACAAAGTAGGAATAGTGGGAATAATCCGTCCATTCTCGATTTTGGACACCATCGCAGAACTGATTCCACTGGCATTGGCCAGATCCAGAACCCGCAACTTTTTGGCCTTTCGGTAAGTCCTGATTTTTGCGCCTATCTTGTGTATCACATAATTGGGATCAATCTCCATCCGGCATTACAGGTTTTGGTGTAAAGTGACAAATATAGCTAAAACAACTAAACTTTTAAACACCTAATTTACATAGCAATAGACAATATCTGGGACGCTTAAAATCTAATACTCCAAAAAGGTTTAGCGTTTTGTAAACATCTCCGCCCCACTCAATCGAATCTCTTCACCACCATTAACCGAAAAACTCAGGTTTAGTTTTTGGCCGTAGGTATCCTCAAAGTAGGCGATCCGTATGGGATGAAGCCCTTTTTTCAAATAGACCTCCCCAGATTTTTTGCGCAAACTGTGCGAGCCATCGTTGTCCACCACAAGCTGATCGTGTACATACAACTGTGACCCATCGTCAGATTCGAGATTGAACAAATAAGTACCTGTGGATGGTGCATCAACATAACCTTCAAATTGCAGTGCAAAATGATCAGCAACTTTGGCCAAAGCACCAGGATCCAACTTTTGAGTAAGCCCTTGCCCTTGAGGAACAAGTGCTTTGAAATCAGGTACGCGGTTAAAGCTTCCTTCAAAATAGCTATATGCCAACCCAGCCTGCAACATTGTGGGGAGAACCGCCTCGAATTCCGGAGAGCGGGTATATTTTTGGGTATAAACGACACTGCGGGGAAACCCCGAAGGATCAAAGTATTGCGCTTTGATAGTGGTCGTTTTATTCAACTGGATCGGCCCACGATACAATTTTGAGCCAAAAACAGGATTGCTGCCATCCAGGGTATAGCGCAGTTGCAAATGCGGGTATCTCCGAGCAAGATCAACTGAAAAAGGGGACACAAATAAGTTTTTTTCCGGAAAAGCCAACTTCAACTGAATGTCTTTAAAATTGACACGGTAGGTCAATTCAACCTGATCAGTGAGTGCATCAAAAATGCGAAAATCAAGGTGAGGCAGGTCGGTTTCGCTGGCCTCCCACTGGATATCGATAAATGCATAGCTGTGCTTGGCCATGGCAACTGGAGAAACCCGATAGATGTTGAGTTCCGCATCTTCAGTTTGATTGATGCCGGCAAACTGCAATTCAATGGCATCGTAATCCAGCGCATCTTCAAGCCTGCACACTTCTCCATAATGTTGGTCTCCCGTCAAAAAAACCACTCCTTCAGCCTGGGTTTTGCGCACCAGATCAAACAAACGTTGGCGGGATTTCGGGAAAAAATCCCAGGTTTCGGAGCCCGCTTCCTGGTTGAGCAAAATTTGAAACCCAGAAACAATCAAGCGCAGGGTAGCCGGTTGACGAAGTTGGGCTTCCAACCATTTCCATTGCGCCTCGCCTAGCACGTCACCTTTGCCGTCGGGTGCATCGCGATTGTAGCGCACATCCAACATGATGACTTGCAATTGCTGACCTTCCTGCTCAAATGTTTTTGCGTAATAGATCCCTTCTTGTTGAGCGGGAATCTCTTTTTCCAAGCCCCAAAAACGGCGAAACAAGTCTTTATTTTCCTTCTTGAGCAGGTATTCCTTGCCCGCATCGTTGAACCCATAGTCATGATCGTCCCAGGTAGCCATATAAGGTACCGTATTTTTCAGGGTTTGAAAATCAGGCTTAGCTGCCAAAGTATTGTAGCACCCTTCAATAAAAGCTATGTTGTCTTTAGAATCGGCATAAATATTGTCCCCGATCCACAAGCAAAGATCCGGTTTGGCGGCAATGTATTTGGCCAAGGCGGGTGAAGGTTCGTTTTGTCGATGGCAGGCCAGAATGGCCACCCGCTGAATGGAGGAAGATTGACCGTCCATGTGAAAAGAAGCCATTGACAGGACTAGATACAAGGGACAAAACGATGCAAAAAAGTGCTTGGACATGGATGAAGTGTTTAAGTTTTATCGTTAAAAATATCACCAACAGAAATAAGTTTCATTATGTGAAAAATATTTAACGATCATTTAATACTCAAATAACCTTCAATGGCTTTCTTTGCTGTTGTTAAAAAGGAATCAAATAGGACAATCCCATACTCATCCCATGATCATTTTAACATAGGTTCTTCAACTCTTAATTCATAAAATCAACCTTAAATGAATCAATGTTTTACACTTAGGAAAGCAGTAGCCACGCTATTGTTTGCCCTGGTGGGGTTTGCCTGTAATGCTCAGGAAATCGCAGTTCGTGGTCGAATTTCTGAAGACTCCGGTCAACCCCTTATCGGCGCTACCGTCGCTCTGCGCGGCACAGGCAGCGGCTCAGTTACCGATACTGATGGAAACTTCAGTATTACCGTTCCTTCTGAATCAGCGGTGCTGATCATTTCTTATATCGGTTATGTCACTCAGGAAATCACCGTTGGCAATCAGCGCAACCTCGAGATTGTACTGAAACTCAATGCAAACTTGTTGGATGAAACCGTTGTGGTGGGTTATGGTACCCAAGAAAAGAAAGATGTAACGGGCGCCATCTCTACTGTAAAAGGTTCGGATATAGCCAATATCCCGGCAATGGGCTTGTCTCAATCCCTACAGGGACGCGCTGCGGGAGTACAGGTAGTGCGTAATGGCGGCGCACCTGGCGAAGGTGGTACCATCCGCATTCGGGGCATCGGTACGGTCAACAACTCTGATCCATTGATCGTAGTGGATGGTGTTCCATTGGCTTTTGGCAACATCAATGACATCAACCCCAACGACATTGAATCCGTTAACATCCTTAAAGATGCTTCTTCTTCGGCCATTTATGGCCAACGGGCTGCAAATGGGGTCATCCTGATCACGACCAAGCGGGGTGGATTTGATCAAAAAACCAGACTCACGTTGAATGCCTACCGCGGCACTTCCAATGCCATCAAGACGATTGATGTATTGGATGCGCCAACCCTGGCTTCATTGAAACGCGAGCGTTACACCAACGATGGCATCGCGGTAAATGCCATTTGGAATGAATCGGCTTATCAGGTACAACGCACTGACTGGCAAAACGAACTTTTAGGTCAAGGCATTACCCAAAACTATGATCTGAACCTAAGCGGAGGCAACAACCGCTCTACTTTTGCCCTTACGGGTGGTTATTTTAAAGACGAAGGGATGATGAAAAACAGCTACTTCGAACGTTTCCACTTCCGCATCAACTCGGAGCACAAAGTAGGCACGAAACTGAAGATTGGCGAAAACATCCAACTTACGCGTCAGCGCGGCAACTTCCTGAACACCCTCTCTGCCCAAACCGGGGTACTGTGGAGTGCCATCCGGTTCCAACCTAGTTTGCCGGTCATTGTTACTGAAGCACTTCCCGGACAGACCATTGGCAATTATGGTTCTTCCCAGGCAAGCGGCGAATTTGGCGACATCAACAACCCTATCTTCACGGTAGACAATGAGTTTGATGAAGAAACCCGTCACCGTTTGTTGGGTAATTTGTACGCTGAATTAGAAATCCTGCCCGGACTTAAGATGCGGGGGAATTTCGCGGTTGATGGTTCAATTTTTGACCGCAATATCTTTGAACCCATCGTCAACACCCAAATTCGCGCCAATGCCCGTAACCGGGTAGCCCGCTCTTATGACGAGAGCTACTCCTTACTTGCCGAATACTTGCTCAACTATGATCGGGTATTTGCTGAAAAACATGCGGTAAATGCCGTATTAGGGTATACTGCTCAGTCATTTATCGGAGAAGGTTTTGCTGCTGAACGCCGCGATTTTCTTAATGAAGCCGAAGACCAACGTTTTTTGAGCGTTGGTACTGCCATTACCGATGCAACTGGTACCAAGTCTGAAAACTCTCTGGCTTCTTACTTTGGCCGGGTCAACTACGCTTTTAACCAAAAGTATTTGCTAACTGCCACGTTGCGTGCCGATGGTTCTTCCAAGTTCGCTCCTGGCAACAAATGGGGTTATTTCCCTGCATTTTCAGCAGGCTGGCGCATTTCTCGTGAAGGCTTTTTCCAAAACATCAAAGCCATTAGTCACTTGAAGTTGTATGGCGGTTGGGGTCAATTGGGCAATCAGGAAGTTGCCGGCTTACAATACCTGTCAACCATTGTATCTGGTCGCCGCTACTCTTTTGGTGGTCAGCAGGTAACAGGTGCAAGCCAAGGTCGTTTGCCCAACCCAGAAATTTCTTGGGAAACAGCAGAAATGACCAACTTTGGGATGGAAATCGGATTATTGGGCAATCGCTTACTGGGAACTTTCAACTACTTCATCAAGAATACCGAGGATATGCTTTTGGCTCCGCCAAGCGTATTCACCATCGGTCGGGTAAGCGTCCCTAACCGCAACGTAGGTGCGGTGCGCAACCAGGGCTTAGAAGTAGAATTGGCCTGGCAAAAAGCATCTGGCGCATTTCAATACAACATCAGTGGAAACGTTTCTTTCATAAAAAATGAAGTGACCGATCTGGCCGGTATCGCCTTCTTGAGCTCCACGCGATATGGCCGTCCAAACCAGGAAATTGCCCGTACTTATGTGAACGAACCCATGGCAGTATTTTATGGTTGGAAAACCAATGGTTTGTACCAGACCGTGGAAGAAATCAATACTGATCCAGCCTTGGCAAAAGATATCCGCCGCACCAACAACCTCATCGCTCCAGGTGATGTTCGTTTTGTGGATCTCAACAACGACGGTCAAATCAACAACGATGACCGCACCATCTTGGGTAGTCCGCATCCAGATTTCACTTATGGTTTGAATGCCAGTTTTAGCTACAAAGGTTTTGACTTTACCGCTTTCATCCTCGGGGTAGCCGGAGGCCAAATTTACAATGCCGACCGGATGCAGGGCATCGACCCTACTTACCCTTTCAACATGTACGCAGAGACCGTTAACCGTTGGAATGGGGCAGGTACCAGCAATACAATTCCACGAATGACTACGAGACGTAACAACACGAATCACCGTACTTCTGATCTCTTTTTGGAAGATGCCGACTTTTTGCGCTTGAAAAACCTGACCATCGGCTACTCTTTGCCAACGGTAGTTTCCAAAAAAATCGGAATTGAACGTCTGCGCTTTTACGCTACAGGACAAAACGTATTTACCCTGACCAATTACTCCGGCATCGATCCAGAGCTGGGTATCGTCAATGGCAACCTACAGTTCAATGTGGATTATGCCCAGTACCCACAAGCACAAACCTGGATTTTTGGCCTGACTGCTAATTTTTAAACCAAATCAAATTGCTAACTATCATGAAGAAGATACTTTATTTGCTCCTTCCTCTTTTTGCACTCAGTGCTTGCAAGGAGGAATTTCTGGAATCGACCCCTTATGGTCAGTCGGTGAGCAGTACTTTTTGGCGCAATGCTGCCGATGCTTTGGCCGGTGCCAATGCCATGTATGAACCCTTGCGCAACGAAGAATTTTATGGTCACTCGGAACAAACCTTCGAAATTTGTAGCGATGACTTTTGGCGCGCCGGTGACCATGGTGAAGATCAGGCCATTGAAGATTTTACTTTTGATGCCAGCAATGCTCAGTTGGGCCACAGCTATAACAGCAAATATGAGATTGTCAACCGAGCCAATGCGGTAATCCTTAATGTACCCAACATCACCATGGACAAGACCCTCAAAGACCGCATCTTGGGTGAGGCCTATTTCTTGCGGGGCTTTGCCAATTGGCGCTTGCACGTGATTTATGGCGAAGTGGTACTGATCAGTGACCAGGATTTAAGCAACAACAACTTTAACAAACCAAAATCAAGCATTGAGGAAGTCCGCAAAGCCATCGAAGAGGATTGGTTAAAAGCGGCTGCTTTGTTGCCCGCCACCTATGGTGCTGCTGATTTGGGACGCCCAACCAGTGGAACCGTGAATGGCTTTTTGGCAAAATTTTATTTGCACACAGACAACTTGAACAAGGCCATTGAATTCGGAGATAAGGTAATCAAAGGACCATATGCCTTGGCGACCAACTACAACGCCAACTTTACCATTGCCACCGAGAACAATCCTGAAATGCTGTTTGCCGTACAAAACCTAGATGGATGGGGAGGTAGTTCTTATCGGATCTATTCGACTCCCAGACCTTGGGGTGGGTGGGATTTCCACGAGCCTATTCAGGATCTGGTAGATGAGTTCGAGCCTAAAGATCCCCGGATGGACTTCACCTTGTTGATGCCTGGTGAAAAAGTTGATTTGGGTGGCACACAAGGCGTAAGAGAATACACCAAAAGCTTGTCCCTTAGTGGTTACCATTTCAATAAATTTGCTTCCTGGCGCAAAACAACCGGTGGTTTGGATGATGGTCAAAACATTCCTTTGCTTCGTACGGCAGAAGTTTATTTGATTGTAGCCGAAGCCAAAATTCGCCTCAATGGAGCAGGTAGAGGGGATGCCGAAATCAACGCGGTACGCAAGCGCGTTGGTATGCCCGAAATCAGCAATGCAGGGATGACTCAGTTGATCCATGAGCGTCGGGTAGAATTGGCTGGAGAAGCCGAACGCCACCAGGATTTGATGCGTTGGGACCGCGCCAAAATTATCGACATCGTGGCCCATTACAAGAAAGACCGCGGACAGTACAAACCTTCGCGCAATTTCCAACGGCCTAAGCATTATTATTTTGCGTTGCCACAACGCGAGATTGATTTGAGCCAAGGCGTTTTGAAGCAAAATTCCAACTACTAAATATTGAACAAGGTGCTGGGGAGGATTGTCCTCCTCAGCATTTGTTTTTATTCTTGTTGTAAAATTTGCCAGGTATGAAAATGGGATTCTTTTTGTTTTTCCTTTTACTTGTATTCACCAATTGCGAAAGCTCAGGCTACCGCCAAAAACTCCTCGTAGGCGCCTGGAAAACGGATTCGACTTTTATGTTTTACAACGGTTTCAGCCAAAGTCAATACAAGGAAGGTGCAGATTGGGCAACGCATGTGTACCACAGCGATGGAAAAGTAGAGGAACAAAAATTCGGCACCAGCCGCAAACACCGCTATGCCCTCCAAGCGGATACGCTGACCTGGTTCGACGCCAATGGGGAGCAGCGTTTTTTGGTTCTGGAACTCCATCCCAAACGTATGTTGTTGAAAAAAATCAAACCGCCATTATTTCCTGGTCAGCACCAGGAGCGGTACGAGATTAGGTATTTTTCAAAGCTATCAAGATAAGTTACTTTACTGATTACCGGAAGATATTCGAGAGATCAATTTGAATACCTGTCACAGTATCAATGAGCACTTCTTTTTTGGTAAAAGTTAAAGTCTCCCGGTCAGGATAAACCACATGCACGATCCCAAAGGCAGGTTCTACAAACCAAGCAGACTTCACGCCTGAAGGGAAGTAGATGTTTTTGGCTTTATCTATTAAATCCTCCATACCTTGTTGATAGGATAGGATTTCAATGGTTGTAATTGGTGCCTCTTTTACCTTGTGTTCTTCAGTCCACCAATCATAAGACAAGTTGTGAAAGATACAAACATCGGGTCTGGCCCTACCAGGTAGTTCAAGGTCTAATTCCGGCAATGCATCGTATTGATTTTCAAATTGGGCTAACTCAATAATCAATTTGCTTTGAATACGGGCATGGTTTTTTCCTGCCATTGGTTTGATGATTTCCGCTTCGTAATCAGGCACAATGTGCTCTATTGTTTCTTCTCGAATGGTCATAACGTTGATTGATTGCAACGCGAAAATAAGGGATTAATCACAACAAAGCAAACGGAATTTTCAGTACCTGAATGCCAATAAGGGGTCACTATTTCTTGGTACCAGCACTACTTTTTCACCTTTTCCAACTGCAATTTGCATCAACCCACGTGCATCTCCCGGTACATAAAATCCGCTTTGATCAACGGTTTGGGGATGAAAAATTCCTGCATTTTTTCCCTGCAACAACAACAAGCCATTGAATGCATCCTGCCTCCCTTGAAAAGGATCGGCGGCATAAGAGTTGCCACTCAGTAGAATATCCAAACGCTTATCGTGGTTGAGGTCAGTGATGAGCATTCCCTGGATGGGTGCAGTTTGTGCCAGCAATGGAAAGGGGTGAAAAACGAATTGCCCCTGGCGCTGCTCCAGCCAACCACTTTCCAAAGTTTCAGTGCAAAGTGTGGTTGTACTTTTTGCGGCAGCAGGAAAAATAGCCCCCCAATCCGCGGAAGCGTAAGCGGCATAATCTGGAAACTGTTTTTTCAAAACCGGAAACCAACTAAACAAATCATCTCTAAAATGATAGGGAGCAACCCGACCTTGTAAGGATTGGGTCAAAACCGCATCCAGGCGGCCATCGGCATTGAAATCATTGATGCGCAGACAACAAGAATTGGGCGCTTTGGGGGCAAAACCATGATTTGAGCCTTGATTCCCGGCTACAAAATCCAGATCCCCATCTCCGTCCAAATCAGCTGCTTCCAGTGCATTCCACCAGCCGATGCCTGCACCCTGGATTTTCTCGGAAGCCAGTTTTATCAATTTACCCTGGCGGTTTTCAAAAACAACGATGGGCATCCATTCTCCGGCCAGGATCAAATCTGGCCAGCTATCGGCGTTGTAGTCTGCCCATTTTGCGGCAGTGACTCTGCCAATTTTTTGGAGTAAGGCTTGTTTTTGTGCAGTGACGTCTACAAATCGTCCATCGCGGTTTTCGAGCAGGTAGCTGCTCGGCGTTTCGGCATAAGCCGTAGGTACAATTCTTCCACCTACAAAAAGATCCAAATCTCCATCCCGATCGTAGTCCGCATCAGCAACCGCGCTGGTACTCGCAGGCATGGGAGGCAAAATGCCAGGCCTTGCTTCGGAAAAATTCCCACGACCATCGTTCCAGTACAAACGATCCTGATAATAAGGTGCATGGGGTGGAAACTCGGTACCTCCACTGCATACATAAAGGTCGAGATCCTGATCACCATCGGCATCAAAAAACAAAGCCCCCGTGTCTTCTTCGTACTTTTGGCGGGTTTCCAGATGGCGTTGCTGGAAGGTAGCCGTTTTGGTCTGTACAAACAATTGCCCCGATTGATTGAATGGTCCGCCGATAAAAAAATCTTCCAGCCCGTCGTTGTTGAGGTCCCCTTTTGCCAGGCAAGGCCCCAGGTTGCAATGCTCGCGGGGCAACAAGGGTTGGATTTTGAAATCGGTAAAATGTTGCTCTTGGTGCAAGTAGTTCAACCCCAATTGGGTGCTGCATTCTTGCAATAAAGGGATTTTGGGGTTTTGTTTTTTTGTGGTCTTCCCCTGGTTGGGTGCATGGCGGATACTCAACACCTGATCCGCTTTGATTTTGCGCAGCACTTGCCGTTGTTGATTGGGCCAAAGCACCGCAATGGAATCCACGATAGAATCTTTCCCCAATCCAAAATGCAAGAAATTTTCAACGGAAGACAAATACCCCCGCACGGTGGATAGACTCCGGAATTGGCGCTTTTTGCCCACATAAATGGTCACTTCTGCACCCAATGCGCTTTGGTTTTGGGTACTATCTTGCAAGCGAAGCCGCAAGGAATGCCGCTTCAAGCGCTCACTGTGGTTGAGGTATACAAAAGCTGGCGATTCGGTGTTGTTGACCACATAATCCAGGTCTCCGTCATTGTCCAGATCCGCTACTGCCGCGCCGTGGGAATAAGCGGACTGGGTAAAACCCCAATCGGCAGATTGGTCGGTAAAGGTCAAATTGCCCTGGTTGCGAAAGGCAAAATTGGGCAGGTAAGCGCCGGGTACTTTTTGCAGTGCTTCCAGATAGTTTTGCGCAGAATTGGGCCGATAGCCCTGTGCAAACATTTCTGCTTTTTTGAAGGAAGCAAAATCCAGATTGGTGATGTCGCGCGGATAGCCATTGGTAACCAGCAAATCCTGCCATCCATCGTTGTCTACATCTTCAAACAAGGCACTCCAACTCCAGTCGGTAGCCTGGATACCCGCCAATTGGCCAATTTCACTAAAAAAAGGATTGCCCTGGGGGTCTAGCCCCTGGTGCAGCTGCAAGGTATTGCGCAGGTATTGCGGGAAGTAACCACTTTTGATTTCGGAACGAAAGCGGTCGTAATTGATGCCGACCACCATCATTTTGCGGCGCAGGTGATCTGGAGGAAGCATATCCAGGGCCACAATGTCGGGCCAGGTGTCGTTGTTGTAATCGGCTACGTCGTTGCCCATGGCCGAGTAGCTGGTATGCCGAAAGCATTCCGCTGCACGATCCGTAAAGGTTCCATCGCCATTGTTGATCCAAAGCAAGTCATTGGACACATAATCATTGGAAATGTATACATCGGGCCAGCCGTCTTTGTTGAAATCACAAATGGAAACACCCAGGCCATAGCCTTCTTTCAGGATTCCGGCTTCCCGCGAAACATTGACAAATTTGCCGCCATCGTTGCGGTACAACCTGTCGGTACTGGCCGCTTCACCATTGATGCGTTTGGGGCGAATAACGTTTGGCCCCAGGTCGTGATCCATAATATTGGTCAACAAGTATACATCCAGATCGCCATCGCGGTCATAATCAAAAAAAGCAGCCTGGGTGGTGTGGCCAGTATCATCCAATCCATATTCAGCAGCCCGTTCAACAAAAATGCCATTGCCCTGGTTGAGGTAAAGCAAATTTGCGCGCCGCTCAGGAGGATATGGCCCGGCGCAACAAACGTAAATGTCCAACCAGCCATCGGCGTTGATGTCTACCACCGATACTCCAGTAGCCCACCGATTGTGGGTATCAATTCCTGCTTTCTGGGTAACATCCTTAAATTTCAGCTTCCCTTCGTTGAAATACAGGGTGCAAGGGTTCATGTTGCCACAAAAGAACAAATCGCATTGGCCATCGTTGTTGAAGTCCCCCGCGCCTACTCCTGCCCCATTGTAGAAGTATTCAAAGGTCAGGATGTTGAGGTTCTCATCTTCGATCAATTGATTGCTGTGCTGGATACCAGTTTGAGCAGCAGATAAGGATTCAAACAGCGGGGCTTTTCGCTCATTTCGACTACAAGCACCCAGCGCAATGCTACCCAACAGAAGAAACACCCAGAATTGTGAAGACATGAATTTGAGTTTGCTCAAATGTACAACACAAGTGTAAACTCAGTATTAAAGCTATCAGCTATCAGCAAGTCAGTCTTCAGCAGTCAGCTTTCAGCAAGTCAGCCTTCAGCAGTCAGCTTTCAGCTAACCACTGATTTGCTGAAGGCTGACCGCTGAAGGCTGAAAGCTGATAGCTGACTACTTCATCAAACTTACCGTTTCCATCAAGCGAATCATTTCGGCGCGGTAGCCTTCGTTGTCTTTGCCTCGAGCTTCGGTAGCCAGTTTTTTGCATTGTTCGTAAGTCGCGTCGCCTTTGAATTCGGAGTTGCGCAGCAGCATACCGAAGGTAGCCACGGCTGCAGACCAACGGAAATTGTCGCTGGATTTGGCAATGCTTACATTTTTATCCATCACGACCTCTTCCATTAGCTGGCTGTTGTCTGCATCTGGGGCTTTGTAGCGGAATTTAACGGTCAGCAATTCATTGGAGCGGGTGGCATTGGGTTTGAGATCCCGTTCCTGGTACTTCAGTTCCTTGTCGGCCACCAGGAATTTACTGTCTATTCCAACCGGGATGATTTCGTACAAAGCGGTGACCGTGTGGCCTGCGCCCAATTCGCCGGCATCTTTTTTATCGTCGTCGAAGTCTTCGTTGTTCAATACCCGGTTTTCGTAACCGATCAGGCGATAGCCTTGTACTACGGCGGGATTGAATTCCAGTTGCAATTTCACGTCTTTGGCAATGGTGTACATGGTGCCACCAAATTCGCTCACCAGAACCCGACGCGCTTCGTCCAGGTTATCGATGTAGGCATGGTTGCCGTTGCCAGAATCGGCCATTTTCTGCATCTTGTTGTCTTTGTAGTTGCCCATGCCGTAGCCCAATACGGTGAGGTATACCCCACTTTTGCGTTCTTCCTCCACAATCTGTACCATCTCGGCATCGCTGCTAACACCGACGTTAAAGTCGCCATCGGTGGCCAGGATGACCCGGTTGTTGCCCCCTTTGATGAAGTGTTCTTTGGCGGTTTTGTAAGCCAGGCGGATGCCTTCACCTCCGGCGGTAGAGCCGCCAGCTTCCAGTTTGTCAATGGCTTCCTTGATCTTGGTTTTGTTGTTGCCAGTGGTTGGTTCCAGCACCAATCCGGCGGCTCCGGCGTAAACCACAATGGCTACCCGGTCTTGCGGGCGCAGTTGATCGGCCAATAACTTAAAGGAAGACTGCACCAATGGCAATTTGTTGGCCACATTCATGCTCCCGGATACGTCGATCAAAAAGACGAGGTTTGCCGCAGGCAGGTTTTCAGTGGGTGTATGTTTGCCTTGCAGGCCAATGTGCACCAGGCGGTGCTTGGATTCCCAGGGACAATCGCTGACCTCGGTAGTGATCGAGAAAGGATGCTTTCCGGTTGGTTCAGGATAATCGTAATCAAAGTAATTGATCATTTCTTCGATGCGCACTGCATCTGCGGGTGGGCGTTGACCATTGTTGATGTGGCGGCGCAAATTGGTGTAACTGGCCGCATCTACATCGATCGAAAAAGTAGACTGAGGTTCTTGAGTAGCGCGGTGAAAACGGTTTTCCTGGATGCGGTCGTAGTCTTCGGTGTTGAAGTCGGGTTGGGGAGACATTATTTTGGCATTGCCCATATAACTCGGCGTGGCATTGCTCATTTCATCATGTTTTGCCCGTGAATTTATACCACGAATTTTCATGGGAGAATTTTTTCTCCCGGAACTTGTGACCACTAATTCTGATAAAGCATAACTCGCTCCTAAAGTAACCTGAATTTCTTTTCCAGCACAAGCAGGCATCTCCGTAGTAGTGAAGCCAGTGTAGGATACAACCAGCACAACACAGGAATCCGATGCCATTAAGTTGAATTTGCCGTCTACGTCACTGATCGATCCGTTGGGAGTGCCTTTGACCAAAATACTGGCTCCAATCAAAGCTGAACCTGAATCATCGACAACTTTTCCTTTGATTTCGAATGATTTACCTGCATCAGAGGCTGTTCCAAACGCAAAAAGAAAACTTGATAAAGCCAGGATAAAGATTTTGTTGATCATGTTGGATAGGTTTTTCACTATGGATGCAATTGAAGCGATGAAATGCATAAAAACTTTGAAAAAAATTTTCTTTGCCTAATTTTAACTTTTATCTCATTTAACCACACTTAGCAAGTCATGAAACCAAATTTTTTCACCCGATTTTCAATTTTCATGCTGTTGTTCAGCTTTTGCAGCACACTAAGCCTGCAAGCTCAAGACCCAGCACCCAAAAAAGACTCCACCAAAGTGGCGGTCAAAAAAGACTCCAAAAAGCCCTTGCCACTCGAGCCCGGCCGCAAAGTCAAACTCCAGGTGAATGAAGGCACCTGGATGTCATTGGATGTCAGCCCGGATGGGCAAACCATCGCCTTCGATTTGATGGGCGACATTTACAGCATCCCGGTTGCGGGGGGCAAAGCCAAACAATTGACCAACGGGATGGCTTACGATACCCACCCCAAATGGAGTCCCGATGGCAAAAAACTGGCCTTCACTTCAGACAAAAGTGGCTCAGAGAACGTCTGGTACATTGATTTTGAAAAGCAAGACACCGTGCAAATCACCAAAGACAATGACCAACACGTACAGTCTGCCGAGTGGACGCCTGACGGCAATTACCTGATCGTATCCAAGGGTGGTCGCAACCTGAAGCTGTTTATGTTTCACAAAGACGGCGGTGGCGGTTCCCAATTGATCAAAGCGCCCGACAACCTCAAATGTGTAGAGCCAGCTTTTGGCAAAGACAGCCGCTACATCTGGTTTGCCCGCCGCAATGGTGCCTGGAACTACAACGCCATTTTGCCCCAGTATCAACTGGCCACTTACGATCGGGAAACTGGTCAGTTGGAAACCCGCAGCGATCGGGTGGGTTCTGCTTTTTCCCCTACCCTTTCTGCCGATGGCAAATGGCTGGTGTTTGGCTCCCGGTACAATGAACAAACCGGCCTGGTCAAGCGCAATCTACAAACGGGAGAGGAAGCCTGGCTGGCTTATCCCGTACAACGCGATGAACAAGAGTCGATTGCACCACTGGGTGTATATCCGGCCATGTCTTTCACGCCAGATAGTAAATTTCTGATCGCCTCTTATGGTGGTAAAATCTGGAAACTCCCCATCGATGGCGGAGCAGCCACCAATGTTCCTTTTGACGTTGATGTTGAATTGGAAATGGGGCCAGCGGTCAAGTTCGACTTCCCGATTTCGGATGAAAAAACCATGATCGCCAATCAAATCCGCGATCCAAAAATTTCTCCTGACGGCCGCAAATTGACCTTTACGGTACTCAACCGTTTGTACGTCATGGATTACCCGAATGGTACGGCCAATAGATTGACCAAAACCAATCATACCGAGGCCATGCCGGTATGGTCTCCTGATGGAAAAAGCATAGCATACGTCAGTTGGGAAGGCAAAGAGGGCAACATTTACAAAGTTAACCTGGGGACTGGAGCAACAACCAAACTGACCAAAACCGGGGCAACCTATTACGATCTGGGTTGGGATGCCAAAACCAATCGGATTGTGTTCAGTTACAGTCCAGCTCAGGTGTTTGAAGATTCCTACAGCCCTTCTTTTTTCAGCAACAACGAGAGCCTGGCCTGGATCAGTGCCGATGGCGGCGACATCACCCGCATTGAGAAAGCCAATGGCCGGGGCAATCCGCATTTTGTGAAAAGCGATGAGCGGATTTACCTGTTTAGCGGCGACAAAGGTTTGGTTTCGATCCGTTGGGACGGCACCGATGAAAAAACCCACCTCAAAGTAAGCGGCATTACTACTTTTCCTGCCGAATTGGGAGAAGACAATTGCATGCTGGTCAACAGCGAAACCGAGCCTACCCCGCAGCCTTCCAGAGCAGAATTGATTACGATGGCTCCTGAGGGAGATCAGGCATTGGTGCAAATCAACAACGAGATTTATGTGGTAACCGTACCCAAGACGGGTGGCGAAGTACCCAACATTTCGGTGGCCAAGGCAGAAAATGCCCAGTTCCCTGCCCGCAAACTGACCACCATCGGCGGCCAATTTCCGCATTGGACCGCAGACGCCAAGCGGGTCAATTGGTCAATCGGCAACGCTTATTTCTCTTACGACATCGAGCAGGCTAAAGTGGTGGAAGAACAACTGAAAGCCGAGAAAAAAGCCAAGGACAAAGAGAAAGCCAAAGCCGAGGCCGAAGGCAAAAAGCCCGAGGAGAAAAAAGACGAAAAGAAACCTGAAGAGAAGAAACCTGAAGAGAAGAAGGAAGAAGACAAAAATTACAAGGCTGGCGAGATCAGGGTCAAAGTAACCGTACCCCGCGATGTACCTACCGGAGTAGTCCTGTTGCGCAACGCCCGCATCATCACGATGAAAGGCGATGAAGTATTCGAAAAAGGGGACCTCCTCATCGAAAACAACCGCATCAAATCCGTAGGCAAAGCTGGATCAATCAAGGTTCCAACTGGCGCGAAAGTGATGGACATGACGGGCAAAACCATCGTGCCCGGTTTTGTGGATACCCACGCCCACATGTGGCCTTACTGGGGCTTGCACAAAAGCCAAGCCTGGATGTACAATGCCAACCTCGCTTACGGCGTAACCACCACCCGCGACCCACAAACCGCAACCACGGATGTGCTGACCTATGGTGACATGGTAGAAAGTGGCCAAATCCTGGGGCCACGCATTTATTCTACTGGGCCTGGCGTAGGTTTTTGGGCTTACCGCCTCGAAAGCCTGGAGCAAACCCGCAATGTACTGAAGCAATACTCCGAGTACTACAACACCAAGACCATCAAGATGTACCTGACGGGAAACCGCCAGCATCGCCAGTGGATCATCCAGGCCGCTAAAGAGCAGGGCTTGATGCCAACCACTGAAGGTGGACTGGATTTCAAACTCAACATGACTCAGCTTTTGGATGGGTATTCTGGGCACGAACATGCATTCCCGATTTACCCGATTTACAAAGACGTGATCAAGGTGGTGGCCGAGTCAAAAATGTCGTATACCCCAACTTTGTTGGTGGCTTATGGTGGGCCCTGGGCTGAAAACTTTTACTACGCTACTGAAAACGTAGTGGGTGATGCCAAGCTGAACCACTTCACGCCCAAGACGGAGTTGGATGAAAAAGCCCGCCGCAGACCAGGATGGTTTTTGCCAGAAGAGCACATCTTCCGCCGCCATGCCGAGTTTGCCAAAGCCCTGGTAGAAGCAGGAGGCATCGCAGGCATTGGTTCGCATGGTCAATTGCAAGGATTGGGGTACCACTGGGAGTTGTGGGCAGTACAATCGGGTGGCATGAAAAACCACGATGCACTGAAGGTTGCCACTACTTTAGGTGCACAGGCCATTGGTCTCAGCAAAGACCTGGGCTCTCTGGAACCTGGCAAACTCGCCGATTTGCTGATTATGGATAAAAACCCGCTGGAAAACATCCGCAACACCAATACCATTAAGTACGTGATGAAAAATGGCCGCATGTACGAGGGCGATTCACTGAATGAAGTGTATCCAAGGGTGCAAGCTGCTCCTGGGCCAGAATGGAAGGTAGATCGGCCTACCGGAGTTCCGGGGATGAAATAAAGTTTTAGGAGTTTTGGGTTACCCACATTTTTTTGTTTCAATCATAAGTCAGGGTCAAAAAATGTGTGTAACCCAACCCCCTAAAACTTCCTTTTACCCAATCCCTCCAAGGTCATTTCCCACAAATCCTCAAAAGGGATGATTTCAATTTCATGGCCTTGAGGACTGATTTGCAGTGGGTTTTGGTGCAATAAATTTATATACCGCTCAGCCCGTTCGAGCACCGTTTTGGGATGAAAATGGGCTTTGGGAATCTGCAACAACAGGCGGATGAACACATTGCTGCGGTAATTTTCATCGTGTTTCAGGTACCTGCTGCAATATCGATCAATGGCTTCCATGCGGCTGATCACCAAATCGTAGCGTTTTTGGGCGATGATGAACAAGATCTGAATGATCAGAATGGGAATGTTCATTCCTCGCTTGTCTTTTGAGAAAGTGGGCACTTCGTTCAAGAATTTATTGATGCGAAATTTACTGGTGTTTCCTTCCTGAGGAGGCGAAAGCTTTCCTATAAAAATCAGGAAGTGTAGCCACGCTTCATAAATTTTCCATTGTTCGTCTGGACGTTGACCCAATTGCTTGAAGGAAGGATGTTGACTGGCTTGCTGCCAAATACTAAAAGCTTCCTGATAATTGCGCGTATGCAGCGCCAACAATAGGCAGAGCTCCCGGTTTTTGTACCAGTTGTATGACCCCTCGCGTTCCAGTTCCAACGCCCGCTCTACGACACAACGCCCGGCGGGGTAATCCTTTAGTTGAATGTGACAAACCAGTTTTTGGTACAAAAAAGTCAACAAAGCCTGCGGGGCCAAAAACTCCATCTCCCCCAATGCGGTAATTGCTTCTTCACAAGCTACCGCTGTTTCGATAAAATTGCCTTCGCTCATCAATGCAGCGATTTTGAGCAAATATACATGCCGTAAAAAATGGTAAGACCGTTGTTCAGCCATGAGTGGCTGCAACTGCTCATAATAGGTTTTGGCCATGGATGGGCCAGGGGTGGCTTGATTTTTATCAAATAAATGACTGTAAACCAATTTGATGTACAAATCTTCCGCCAAATTTTCACTCTGCCAAAGTTTTACATAGGTAGCATGCAATTCGTCGTAGTATTTGAGTTTGCGCGCATCGGGCTGGCGAGTGGAATAATACAGCCGGAGCATTTTGCTGATGTTGACCAGGAGTTCGGAGAATTGAAAGTGCTGGGCATGTTTGAAAATTTTTAGCGCCAGATCAATGGCAATTTTGCTGGCTCCCCGATTGAGCAGGATTTTTACCGCAGCCCATTCTTTGCAACAGGTGATGTAGGCTCGATCCCAGTCTGTGTACCCTGCTTGTTTGGTATCGATAAAAAACACCGCATTGATCAAGCGGTTTTTGAGGCGGTTCTTGAGCTTGCGATAGCCGTTATCGGCAGGTGAAGCGCCAAAATAGTAATGCGCGGCCTCCTCATCCGACATAAATTCCCCCGATGCTATTTTGAAATAAAGGCTATTGACCATCGAAATGCGCCCCTTTTCTGCTTGCCCTAATAGTTCTACAGATTTAAGTTTGTTACGGCTGACCAAATCAACCAAATCGCGAATAATTTCCATACTTCCTTGGTATTGAATAACATAAAGCCCTGTCTACAGCAGGTAGATCATCAATGGAAATCATCTAAAGGGTAAGCAAAAAGGTTGGAATGGTTAGCAAGGTCTGCAATCAGAACTCAAAAATGCACATTTTTTTCAAAAAAGCAAACATAGCAGTGGGGCAAAAATAAATGTTCATTTTTTTTGAGCCAAAGGATTAGATGAGTTACTTAAAATGAATCGTTTACTCATCTAATCCTTTGGCAAAATGAACATTTATTTTTATATCACCCCATAAAAAAGGCCCATCAAAGACGGGCCGGTACATTTACCTTACAAACTATAATTACACAACCTTTCTTGAATCAATAGATTTCCCGACAATTGGACCAAAAGTTGAAAGCAGGGGAGAGTGAAGCTCTTTTGCTCCTCTCTCCCAGTCTTGCTAATCACCCTTTGTAAACAATGATCCTCTTTTATCAAAAATCATGATTCAAAAGTAGGGCTGTAGGATGGGTGAGACACTACCATTGAAATTGGATAAATTCCTCCTCAGTTTTTTCAATAAAACAAAAAAAATAATCACAATTACCTGATAATAAATACTTTGCTATAACTCTATTTAGGTACATAGTACCCTAAACGCTTACTTAATGAAATGCAAAAAGGGCTCCTGACCAATGATCGGAAGCCCTTTTTGTGCCCTATAATTTGAAGGTTACTCTGTGACGCGAGCGTAATTGTCGGCCAAAGTTGTAGAAGTATTACAGAACAACGAAAGCACTATCCAGTACTGTTCGCGGGTTCCTTTGGAACGCAGTGCCAAATTGTCTTTGTCTTTCAGTTCCAACAACATCAAAGTGCGGTCTGCATCGGCCATGTCTTCCTTTTTTTCAATTGGAATTTCAATTCGACCATTCTTAAAAGTGCCAATATCCCGCATTGCACAGGATGGTTTACCATTTTCAAGTGTGTTGCCCGTAATCTCCACTTTGACTTTATCGCCAGCAATGTAAGAGATGGTCACTTTTTTCCAGGTTCCCATATCCGGGTAATTGGAAGAGGCATAAGTTCCAAGCAATTCCTGGACTTGGGATGCTTTTTGATAAGCTTCCTCTTTGGGTACAACCGGCTGAACTGTTGTCTCAGCAGGCAGATCTTGTTGAGCTGCGTCTGTTGCCGTTTTGTCGTTTTTACAAGCCGTCAGAGCAGCCAATAGCAGCAGGCTAAATGCAAACTTTTTGATCATAGGATTATCAGTTTATTCGCCGGCAAAGGTAACAGAAATCCCTAAAAAAAGAAAAGCCACAATCCGAAGATTGCAGCTTCCGTAACCTACATCAGATCGCAAGCTCTTTTCTATAGATTCTGGGGAATAATGTACTGATCTGATGCCCCAAAGATAGAATCTATATGTGTACGCAATATTAATTATTTGCGAATTGTTTTGCTGTAAACTTTTTCTCCTACAGTCAGTGTCACAGTGTATTGACCAGCAGGCAATTTGCTCAGGTTGTAGCGTTTTTCAACTTTAACTACATTTTGAACTTCGTCATCGAATACCAGATTTCCATCAATGTCTTCGATTTTCAGTGTCATTGAAGTTAAGTGGTTGTTTAGCAAGCTAACATCAACCAATTGTCCAGAAGCTTTGATCACTGGTGCAAAAAACTCTTTGCGGTCATTGATGTTCAAGCTCAGGCCAGTTCTGGTGATGGACAGAGGCTGTTCTGTTTCTCGAATTCCAGTAGTTACCACCAATTTGTAATTGCCAGCGGACAGTTCGTTCAAGTTAAATACCTTGGCATATTCTTCATTGGTGATTTCTTCCTCCAACAAAACTCCTTCCAGCGCGCTTTCCAAGCGGATTAAGGTAGGTGTCTTGAGGTTTTTCAGAACCAGACTCACTTTTTTCTCGGTACCAACTGAGTTGATAGAGATGAAAGGGATGTCGTCCATGGCTTGCGTAGCTTTAGGAAATACAAACAAAACCAAAAGCAGGGCAAGACGGGTGATTGTTTTCAAAAAATCCTTCATAACAACAGTTTTTGTGTTTACTAAATGTTTGGGTTAAATCAAGAATCTGTGTGTGGGTGTTTACATAGGCAAAATTACGCCTCTTGAAGACACCGCGCTACGTCAAAATTGATCTATTTCGATGCTATATTAACCCAAATAATACCCCACTTGTGTTTTATGGTTAATATTGGCGGAGTTTTGGAATTTAATTCTCCGTTTTGCTCAATTTGGCTTCTATTATTCATTAAAATGGGGGAGAAACAACAAAAATTTTCTTTGGCTTAGTTTGAAATTTAAAAGAAGGTAAAATAATGGGCGTTTTGGCAATAAATCGCCGGACAATATCCGTTCTAAAGCTGCATAACTAATAATTTAGGACAAAGAAGGTGAAAGCAGGCCATTGCCATACTTTCACCTTTTTCTTTTTTAGCGCCAGTTGTTGAAAAGCACACCATAATTTTTTATAATCAATTTATGCTGATCTTTGAACCTAGTGCCCCGGCCACTAAAACATAAACCTAAAACTGAAACATATGTCATTCCTAGGATTGCGTACTTGCATTTACAAAGTAATAAATCTTGAACAGGGCAAGGCCTGGTACACCGAAGTACTGGGTTACGGGCCATACTTTGACCAGCCTTTTTATGTTGGATTCAATGTTCAGGGCTATGAGTTGGGGCTAATACCTGAGGAAGGAGAGGCCACTATTTCTGGAGAAGGGGTACAAACTTATTGGGGCGTCGACGATGTCCATGCGATGTATTCGCGCTTGCTTGAACTCGGTGCAACCACTTACGAGGCACCAAATGATGTGGGTGATGGCATCATTGTTGCCACAGTAAAAGACCCTTGGGGTAATTTGCTGTGCGTGATTTGCAATCCACATTTTAAATTGCCCTGATTGCCTGGCTAATTTGAACAAATAGCTCCAAGGCACTACAAAGGGCAGTAAGAATATCCAGGCAAAAAAAATGGGGTAAACAATTTATGCTTACCCCATTTTTTTATTTGGTCATTCCAAAAGCATCCATCCATTGCAACATGCCCCCTTCCAGATTGCGCACGTTGTTGAAGCCCGCTTCTTTCAGTTGGTATTGCACACTTGCACTACGGCGACCAGAGCGGCAATAGACGACTACCTCATCGTCCTTGTGGCTAACTAAAGTAGGGATCACCATGGGAAAATTACCCATAGGAATGAGGTTTCCTCCTACATTAAATTCTTCGTGTTCGTATGGCTCACGCACGTCGATGAGGACAAAATTATCCTGGCGTGCTAGCTTCTCTTTCAATTCCTGTACAGTGATGTCCATGACTATTCTAGTTTTTGTGATTCTTTCCCGTTTGGCAAACAAACTTAACATGGCACAGAATTAATGGTGAAAAATTGTTCCAAAAATTGCGCCGCAAATGTATTCATTTTTAGAGATTTAAAATGAAATCTTCGATTAGTAGCGCAGAAAAATAAACTTTCCGATTTTGGGTTTTGAATAGATAGCCGAACGGTTCATTTCAAGTGAGCTGTCTATTCAAAACCCTCTCAAAAATCGGGAACTAATTTTTTGCGTCATACTTATTGCTCAAATTCACTTTCTGGCACCGGATTCTCCGTTGGACAGTCAGCAGGCTTTTTGCGGGTAAGGTACAATTTGAGTTCACCGCCTGATTTCATCGTCGAATCAGGATTGAAAACAGGCTCTTGTTTCCAGACAAAATATCCAACAGGACGACTCGCTGGATTGTTGTCATCGGTCTCCAAAATCAATTTAACCCCACTGTTGCCCACTATAAATTCAGCCTGGTCAAAAGATTTGCAAAGTACATCCGGGATAGGTACATCACCAGTATTGCGCACAGAAACGAACAATGTAATCTTTGACGCTTTGGGCACTTTAACCCCACGCTTCAATTCGGCATCAGAAATTGTACGGCCATTGTACTTCAAATACATCACCGTATTTTCTTCCAACTGTCGGTCAAACTGGTACTCTATTTTGGCTACTTTCAAGCCTTTGCGATTGAGCGCCTTGATGTATACAGAAACCTCATCTCTGCCCACCAAATCAGGTAGGTCTACCGGAGGGGCCGTGCCGCTGGTAATTTCCACATAGATATTGCGGCTGTTTTTCACGCGGGCAGGTGGCTTGGGGTCTTGATCCAAAATAATGCCTGGTGCCTTGTCGGGATCAAACTGGGTAGAATTGACTACAATTCGAAAACTGGCTGCCCGTGCTTTGGCCTTGGCCTCCTCGAGGCTCATGCCTCTAAAGTCTCGCAGTTCGAGAGATTCCCCGTGATGGGTGTACAATTTTATACCCGTAGTGATGGCAAAAAAGGTCAAAAAGAGGAATGCCCCTAGTGCCAAGAGGTTTTTGATAAATAGTTCTGACACAAAAAATCCGATTGTATCGTTGAGAAATTCTTTAAATCTTGCTTCTACGCCGTAACTTGGTATGTCAGGAAGCACCGATTTTCCGGTTTCTGGAATGACCACCGTCGGCGCAACCACCACTGGGGCAGTCACAGACTCAGTAGTAGGTATACTCGCAATAGGTATGGTAACCTTTGGCGCCGTAACCACTTCAGCCAGCAATTTAGGCATCAATTCGGCATATTGCCTGCTTTCGGACAGCAATTGGTCGAGTTGTGCATAAGGAGTAATGCCCATAAAGCCACTTTGCTGCATCACTCCACGGCCATAGTGCAATGGAGGAAGCGTGTTGGCCTCTAAAAGGATAATTTCAGGGTTGGCGTTTTCATAAATGCGCACAAAACCATCAATCGTGACCAATCCCATGACATCAAGTATCCGTGCTGCTTTCTCAAAATCCGCTTTGACCTGGGTGCTGAGAAAATTCTGTTCTTGCGGGCTTCTGGAAAATTGGGCTGGAATCAAGGCCTGTGGCTTACCTGGTAAAATTTCAGCCAAATCAAAAACCTGATATTTCATGCTGCCCTCCAGAGTAGGCGAAGCCAAAACGGTTGCAGTTATTTCCATAAAATGCCGCGCACCTTCTGGCCCAATTAAAGACTCCAGTAAAGCCTCCTCGGCAAAGGGAAATTCAGCTTTGGGTTTTAACTTAAGTATTTTTCGATATTCAGCACCATCTGTTCCTTGGGGCCGAAACATCATGCGCAAGTAAGCATCTAAATCTGTGCGGTTGCGGATAACTTTTACGGCAATCCCCCCGTTTTGGTCAATTGGCTTGGCAACAAAGGGGTAACTCCGTCTGCTTTCGATTTTTTGATATGCTTCTTCCGCGCTCAAATCGTAAGCCCTTTTGCTCACCACCAATTGATTGGGACCCAAAAAACCATTGCGCCGCCAAACGTCCAGGGTATGAACTTTATTGACGGCAATTTGTGAAGTTTTGGGGCCAGATCCGTTGTAGGGAATTTTGTGGATGTCCAGCTCATGCTGTAGTTGCCCATCCTCACCAGGTCGGCCTTGCAAAGCAATAAATGCCTGATCCATCATTCTGGTCAAATCATCCAGGCTGCGCTTTTGGGCATTCGCATTTGCATTTCCGCTGGCGTATTTGACCAAAATATCCGCGCTGCGATTGCGCAGTATTTCCACTTCTTCCATGGCTGCTGGAGCTTTTTGCAATGCCTTCACGATGCTGTCTACATCGGGCAAGAAAAGCATGGCTCCGGGAGTTTGGTAGTATTCCCACTGCTGGGCAGTACCTGTCAACAAAACAGGAATGGGGTCATATTCTTCAGAACCTGAGAGCACCTCATAAACGTGGCGCGCGGTTTGGAGGGTCAAATTGCGCTCAATACCATAACCGCCATAAAACAGGCCAACCTTGACTTTTTTCTCTTCCACAGGCCTCCAATTGCGCACCAAATCATCGAGGTAACTCAAAAGGCTGCGGTAACTCGCATCTTCGGGATGTTCGTTTACCCGGGCTTGCAGGGAAGACCGAACCATATAAGTCAACAATTGCGAAGGACTCAATCCAATTGTAGCTCCGGCATGCAAGATTTGTGTAGGCAAATAAGGCTCAGGGTTGGGCAAAACCTGATCGATGTACACAGTAGCTTGTTCATCAATGTATCCTCGAATACCGGCATATGCTTGAAGCCCCAACGAGGAAAACAATTGCTCGCAAACCTTTCGGATTGCAGCCGATTGCACCTGGGTAAAAGGCTGCGGAGCCACATTCTGCTCGTCGTCAGGTTCTGGCAACAATGCCACCGGGCTGCCATCTTCTTTGGCCAAAACTAGGCAAGAAAATTTAGGCCATGCAGGGTTTTCCAATATGCTGATGTTGGGGGTACTTTGGCCTCCTTCTAAAACCATGAAAGCATTTTCTTCCAAAATTTCGGAAGCCAATTGATTCATGGTTTTGAGCAACTCATCGGGATGAAAGATGGAATATTGTTGCCCATTGGCCGCCACCTTGATTGGGAAGCCCAGCCCGTCGTTGGCGTTGATCAATAAGCGAATGTGGTCAACCCGATCGTATTCGCTTTGCGACAACCAATCGCCTACCAGAATGATTTCGCGACCAAAAATGCCATCTACCGCTTCGCGAAAAGAATCTGCATCATCGTTTGCGCGAACTTCGATCTGATGCTCGATTGCACTCTGCGCGGTCGAACGGATATTTACAGGAAAACCAACCTGATTGTGAACCCTGGTCAGTACTTCATTCGCATCTCCACTCAGCCAATCTTGTCTATTAAGGGTCAGTTGACGGAGGGTGTTGAAGCCTTTTTCTTTCAACAGCGCAACCACCTGGGTTTGGTCGGTAAGCTTTGCACACAAGGTGCTGTTGCTTCCGGTATAGGGAATCCGCAATTCTTCCAGGCGCATTTGCAATGCACCAAATTCGCCGGGCATCACCACAAATGCAAAATTGATCAACTCTGGAAGTTCGGAGGCTTTGATGGCTTTCCCCATTTTTTGAAAATGGCGATTAAGTTCCTCCGGTGGTTGGTTGCCCAAACTTTCAATGTAAACCCTAAATTGGTGGATGGAAGGGGGGCAAAGTTCTGGGGCTGGGCAAAAATCCCGGATGTTGGGCTGATAAACGCTCTGCCAATTCAGGAGAATGATGTTCTCCAGGCTGTCCACAAAGATGGGAACAGGCTCAAAACAACTGCGGTTCAGGTAATTGTAAGCAGTTCGTCCTACATCGAAGGAGCGTTCCTTCACTCTGGATGTTCCGCCAAAAAAAATGCCGACTCGTATTTTCATAGGTATGTTGCACAGATTTCGGCGATAAAATACGAATAAAAGTTGAAGAGATGAAAAGTTGAAGGGTTTATAGATCGATCGCCAGCCAAAACCAGCGCATCGATCTGTAAACCCTTCAATTTTTCAACTTTATTTCAGCACTTCAAATTGCCTTCTCAAACTGCCTTTGTTGGAATGCAGGTGCAACAAGTAGGTTCCAGCTGGCCATAGTTGGGTATCAATTGTTTGATTTTTAGTCCCTTGAAGAAGGGATCGTTGATACAACAATTGTCCCTGAAAATTAAAGATGCGCAAAATACCATCTGCGGGAAGGCTTTGTTCCAAATCCATTTGAATCCAATCTCTGGTCGGGTTTGGAAACAACTTTACCGCGAAGGGCAAAGGCACTTCACCCAAGCCCGTAGACTGATCAATTTCAATGTTGAATCGGGTGATGGGCAAAAAACCACCTTTGCCATCCTGGACAACAAAGGAGAAATAATCAGCAGGGGCGGTACCGCCATTGTGGGTGTATTTCAGGCGCAACGCATCGATATCTGCCTGGGTAAATTGATCCCCAATTTCCAGGATTTTATCGGTCAATCTTAAGTTGCCACTCAAAGGCACCCAAGTAAGCGTATAGCGCAACTGAGCCGGGGTAGCATCTACATCCTGGGCTTTTAGATGAGTACTTGCAATGCCCTTGTTGCTACTGCGCGCTACCTTGATGCTGCGATTGGCAAGAAGCGTAGGGTTACTGGCGTTTAGCACGGAGCAGAATTCAATGATCCATGAATTGAGGGCACCAACGGTACCTGCTTCTGATCTGATGACCTGAACCCGCAAGATCCAGGTGCCCTGAATGCTTTCTCCCTGCAAAATTTTGAGCGCCTCCTTCGGTTTGAATACAATCCCATCATCGGGTGGACAAGTACCCGTACCCGCAGTAATCACTCCAGGTGCCTCATCGTCAAAACCCACTTTCATGATGCCAGTACGCCCGGTACAAGCCTGGTCATAGAGCACAACAACGGTACCTTTAGGGCTTACCAAACTTACCTTGATCAGGTTGACAGTTTGGTAGTCGATGTCTATATTGGGGATATTGATGTCTACAATGTTGCCACTATCCGTGATGTTGATGCGCGATTCAATAGTTGGGTTATTGCGGGATGGAATATTCACTGCTGCTGTAGAAGACTGCCGTTTGCATTCGGTTACACTGGTATGAAACACAAAGGGTTCGGTGTATTCCCCCGGGCCACATTCATTTTCAGGGCGCACGCGCCAATAATGCAAAGTATTGTCTTTGAGTATTTTATTTGGATTAAACGTATCCACGGCTACTCCCGTAGCGGTAGCCAGATTGGTAGTCCCAAACTTTGGACTTTCTGATAATTCTACTGCATAAGTCCTGGCCGCATCGCTTTTTTTCCACCGTAAGATCGAGGACAATTGGATGCCAGTTTGACCATTGGTGGGATTCTTCAGTGCCAAAGCTGTAAAATCATTGGAAATGGTAATCAAAGACAAGGTTCTCAAAACAGTATCTGCCCCTTGGGCAATCGCCCGCAATTTAAATTCTATGGTATCCCTGAGTACATTTTGAATGTTCAAGCGAAGCGTACTGGTTTCATTGCCTTTCAGGTTGTTGGCGCTGAAAGTAGCGGTTACTCCAGCAGGCAAAGTGCCAGGTAGGATGTCGAGTTTAACCGGATTGTTGAATCCGCCCAATGTTAAATTGCTGATTTTGTATTCAATTGCCGCAGGCTGACAATTGAGGGGCAAACTATATGGGCTAACGGCCAAAGCAAATGTAGATGCAGGATTGGTCATGATTTTGAAGCTCTGATTTGACATGTCAAAAAAGACGTTGTCAACTGCTTCAATCTTGATGCGAGCTTCATTGGAAGTCATATTGGGCAAAGTAACCTGCTCAGATCCATCATTTACGGCATTTTCAGCCAGCAAAAAGGGAAAAGAAAAGCCCCCATCTACGGAAAGCAGAATGTTGACATAACGGCAATTGACAGGAGCAAGATGGGTATTGGCAACATCCCAGGTGATGGGTACATCGTCACCAGCTTTCCATACTTCTTGTCCGGTATTGGGGCTTTGCACCAAAAATGGGCCTGCCTTGTCGGTTACTTGCATCTTTAGGGTTTCCCAGGCTACTGCTCCGCCAGCAGGGTTGTTGTCACGTACAGTGCAGCGGAAGGTGAGTTGACGGGCGTACGTAGGCAGTACTTCGGTATTCCTACTCACGTTATTGACCACATCGTTGAGTTGAGGCAAGGTACGGCTACTGGATTTACCCGGAGGGAAAGACCTGAAAATGGGGCTATTGCCCTTTGGTTGACCTAAAGTAGTATCTGCACCCAGATCGAACTGTTCCCAACAATAAGTAATAGCGTCGCCGTCAGGGTCTTTACCCGTGGCGTTAAGTACCATCGGCGTTTTCATCGGAACCACAATGTTGGATCGGTAATTCAGCTTAACACTTGGTGCATTGTTGGGGGTTGGTACTTGCGTCGCACAACCATTGCCTTCTCTTTCCCGACTAAAGGAAATGAATTCCTCCAGTGAACGCGTAGCGTAATAATCATCTGACCTATCTGAGACATTGTTGCTGGAGCAAGACCCTGCATAAGATAGAATCGTACTCCCGCTACCCGGTTCATAAGCACTTTCAGACGACCGTTGATCCTGAAAATCCGGGCAATTGTTCCAACTGTGCTTGCAAGAGAACTGGTGTCCAATCTCATGGGCCATTACAGAAACTGCAATGTAGTTGATGTCAGTTCGGAAAAAACAGGTTACCCCTCGCCCTTTGGTATCCAGACAAACGGTTGCTGGTGCTGCAATGCCTCCAATGTTGTTGGCACATCCCTGTGTAAAAACATGACCAATATCGTAGGATTTCAGTCCAACACGGGCATTGAGTACTCCTGGATTTACGCCCAGTAAGGTTGGCGCACTCGCCGGTTCACTGTAGGGATCAGTGGGTGCGTCCAAAAAAATCAACGTATCGTTTTTATCAATCAGCATCAACTTTACCGCCGTTTCCCGGATAAATATCTGATTCACGCGATTCAAGGCCGTATTCATGGATGCCAAAACTTTCTCTACCGTTCCGCCATTGGCTTGGGCATATTCTCCGGTACAAGCCAATGCCAATCGGTAAGTTCGCAAAGGCTGGGTGGCTGCACCGCGCAGTTGCAAGGCTGGAGTTAGGTTTCTTGACTCCCGGGAAGGTGGTTCCATTGCCAACTCCGTTGTATTGATCCCACAGCTTAAAGAAGCCACTTCTGTTTGACGCAAATCCAGGTCTTTGGTGAAATAGGAAAAGTAATGACCCGTAGCCACATTTGCATAAGGATCAATGTAAACCGTACCATCAAAAGTATGAATTGCCGCATGCAGTACTCCCGCACCCAGGTCAAATCGAACGCTCAGGGCTTGATTGTCCAAGCTTCTGCCAGAATAGCTTTTTATCCCTGGGTATTTGGCAGCCAAGCCGGGCATCATTACTGGAGATTCTTCTACAGAAAACTTGGCATATTTGCCATCGGGCAAAGGGAGCACCACCAAAGCGGGAGCGCCATTGGTGCCTTCTAGCGGTGCGGTACGTAAAATCTGCTGCAAGGCAGTCAGATCGAGACTTAGGGTACGGTATTTGTTGGTAGCCAAGCCTACTTGAGCCGTTGAAGGCAATTGGATAGAGGCCGCATCTATATCACGCCAGTATTGCGGAACAGATTGAGCCATCAACAAACCACACCACAAAAACAGGCTCAATAGAAGGGAAAAATATTTCATACTCAATTCGGTTTAAGCAACGCAGAAAAATTAACTTCCCGATTTTGGGTTTTGAATAGGAAGTCGAACGGTTCATTTTAAGTGAGCTTCCTATTCAAAAGACTCTCAAAAAATCGGGAAGTAATTTTTTGCGTCAAACTAAGACGTATTTCACGATTTGGTAACGGTTAAACGTTACTTTGCGTAAAAATACATGCTTACCCGAATTGTAGCATGATGGGATGCGTTTTTCGTCGTGAAAAGTACCGTTATTCTTCTTCGCTGCCCATTTGATTGTCGGCACGCAGGCGGCCAAACAGCTCATCGATGCGGAACATTTCGTCCAGGGTATCGTCCAGATAGAAATCGATGTCAGGTATGCGGCGTACCAATTTACGCAAGCGGTATCCCAAGGCCTGTTTGAGGCGATTTTTCTCTTCTTCCATTTCCAGCAGAACCTCTTGCTTGTTTTCGGTATTGTATACGCTGAGGTAAATTTTGGCCTGCCCGAGATCGGGAGACACTTTTACATTGGTTACTGTTACCAAGGGTTTTGCCCCGTAGATATTGGTTCCTTCGTCTTGTAGCACTACACTAAAATTCCGCTTCACCAATTCTGATATCTGTTTTTGCTTTATGGTATCCATTTCGCTGTACTTTTTTTAGGAGTTTATGTTTTATTTCAAGAAACAAAACAAAATTTAGCACAAAAATCAACAAAAAGAATGCAAATTTCGCAATTCGTATTTAATTTGCAAATTACTTTTACAATCAGCAACTCATATGCTGGATATTCTTGATAGTCCAATCGAATACCTCAAGGGCGTCGGGCCCAAAAAAGGGGAATTATTGCGCAAGGAGCTGGGTATTGCTACTTTCGCAGATTTGTTATTGGCGTATCCGAGTCGCTACATCGACAAAACCCAATTTCACCGCATTGCCGACCTTACCGAAGAAAGTGGCGCCGTTCAGCTCAAAGGCATCCTGCGTCGCTTTAGTACAGAAGGGGAAGGGCGCAAGACCCGTTTAAGTGGTCAATTTCGCGATGAAAGCGGCGCGATCTCCCTGGTCTGGTTTACAGGCGTATCCTGGTTGCAAAAACAATTGGTCATCGGTCAAGAATACGTCATTTATGGCAGAGTCAATGCATTTAAGGATGGTTTTTCGATTGCCCACCCCGAAATGGAGGTCGTTTCTGCGGAAAACACCCAAACTGCCACTGCTTTTGCGCCTGTATATCCCAGTACCGAAAAATTGAATGTACAAGGGCTGGATGCCAAAAGTCGCCGCCGTTTGGTCAAAATTTTGCTGGAAAAGATTGAGCCCGCACATTTGCCAGAGACATTACCGTCATATGTTGTCCAAAAGTTCCATTTTCCCAGTCGTTATGAGTCAATTTTGCTGATTCATTTTCCGCGCAGCGAAGAAGAACTCAAAGCAGTGACCAATCGACTGAAATTTGAAGAGCTTTTTTTCATGCAATTGCGGCTTTTACAAATCAAGCGCCGCCGCAAAGACGAAGTCAAGGGGTATGTTTTTGAAAGAATCGGGGAATTTTTTAACAATTTCTACCAAAACAAGTTGCCATTTGAGCTTACCAATGCCCAAAAGCGGGTACTCAAAGAAATTCGCCGCGATTTGGCCGAAGGCGTACAAATGAATCGGTTGGTACAGGGCGATGTGGGCAGTGGCAAAACGATGGTAGCCCTGCTTTCTATGCTAATGGCCCTCGACAATGGTTTTCAAACCTGTATGATGGCGCCTACGGAAATTCTGGCACAGCAGCATTTTATTTCCATCAGCAATTATTTGCAGGACTCACCTGTGGAGGTCGCATTTTTGTCGGGCAGCATCAAAGGCAAGGCCCGCAACAAAATTCTGGAGCGCCTGGCGGCTGGTGAAATCCACATCCTGATTGGTACCCACGCCCTGATCGAAGATTGGGTGGTATTCAAAAACCTGGGGCTGGCCATTACCGATGAGCAGCACCGTTTTGGAGTTGCCCAGCGCGCCGCATTGTGGAAAAAAAACAAACCACTTCCCCCACACGTGCTGGTGATGACGGCCACGCCAATCCCCCGTACCTTGGCCATGACCCTTTACGGAGACCTGGACATTTCCGTGATCGATGAATTGCCGCCTGGCCGCAAAGACATTGTAACCCTGCACCGCACCGAAAACCACCGCTTGCGGGTATTTGGATTCATCCGGGAACAAATCGACTTGGGCCGGCAAGTGTACATCGTCTATCCGATGATCGAAGAATCGGAAAAACTGGATTTGCAAAACCTGATGGCGGGTTACGAAGCCATTTCAAGAGAATTTCCGCCACCAGAATTTCAAATCAGTATCCTGCACGGAAAAATGAAAGCGGCAGAAAAGGATTTTGAAATGCAGCGTTTCGTAAAGGGTGAAACCCAAATCATGGTGGCAACTACGGTAATTGAAGTGGGTGTCAACGTTCCCAATGCGAGTGTAATGCTGATTGAAAATACCGAGCGTTTTGGCCTTTCTCAATTGCACCAATTGCGGGGTCGGGTAGGACGTGGTGCTGAACAGTCCTACTGCCTCTTGATGTCGAGCTTCAAATTGAGCAAAGACAGCAAAGAACGCATCCAAACCATGGTGCGCACCAACAACGGTTTTGAAATTGCGGAAGCAGACTTAAAATTGCGCGGCCCTGGCGATCTAGAAGGCACGCAGCAAAGTGGCATTGTAAACCTCCGCCTGGCCGATTTGTCCAAGGATGGCAAAATATTGCACGCCGCCCGTGAGGTGGCCGCCCGAATCCTGGACTATGATCCTTACCTCAAGCGACCCGAACATGAGGTTTTGGCTTTGCAATTGGCCAAGGAAGGGAAGGCCAGAAAAGCCTGGAGTCGGATCAGTTGAAAAAATTAACTGGGGTTTAGTAACGCAGAAAAATTAACTTCCCGATTTTGGGTTATTGACCAGGCCAATGCTATTAATCGGGATTCTCAATTATTTTGTATTTTCCCGTCCACTAACCTTGTTCAGATGCAAACCACTAACCGCCTATTGTCCCTCGATGTCATGCGTGGACTTACCATTGCTGGCATGATTTTGGTCAACAACCCCGGAGACTGGGGCAACCTCTATGCCCCACTCGAACACGCCGAGTGGCATGGCTGTACGCCTACCGACTGGGTGTTTCCATTTTTTCTGTTTATGGTTGGAGTGGCCATTCCGTTGGCATTGGGCAAACGCAAAGAACGAGGCGATGATCATGGGCAGATTTCGCGCAAAATTGTGAGCAGGTCATTGATCATCATTGGCTTGGGCTTGTTTCTTGCGGCACATCCGATGTTTTATTTCAGAGATAAAACCAGTCCCTGGTTTGTGGTCCATTTGGTCATCATGGCCATAGCGATGCTGGCAGTATTCACCCGCGAAGTGCTGAATCAAAGTCAATTTCAGACTGTAGTTTGGCAGCAGCGCCGCAAATGGGTGTCTTATCTGGCCTGGGCGATGATTGCGGGGATGGTAGTACTGGGCTTTTTCTACTACGATTTCAGCCACATGCGTTTCCCGGGAGTATTGCAGCGCATTGGTCTGGTGTATTTGGCCTGTGGTTTCTTGTTTCTCAAAACCACGCCAAAGGTACAGTTGCTGACAGGCATAGGGCTGCTGTTGTTGTACTGGGCATTGATGACTTTGGTGCCCGTACCCGATGGATATGCACCCAACCTGGACATGGAAACCAACCTTGCGGCCTGGTTTGATCGCACTATCTTGACCACCGATCACCTTTGGGCTGCCGCCAAAACCTGGGATCCTGAAGGCTTGCTCAGTACGCTGCCAGCCATTGCCACAGGCATTGCCGGCATGCTTACAGGAGAATGGCTGCGCAGCAACAGAACCGATTATGAAAAAGTGAGTGGAATACTGGCGGTTGGAGCGCTGTTGTTTGCGCTGGGGTTGATTTGGAATGAAGTTTTCCCGCTCAACAAAAAAATCTGGACCAGTTCATATGTCGTGTACATGGCCGGAATCTCCCTGCTGTTTCTGGGTACCATCTATTGGTTGGTAGACATCAAAGGTTGGAAAGGCTGGATCAAGCCCTTTCAGGTATATGGGGTCAACGCCCTGTTTGCCTTTTTGCTCTCTGGAATTGTTGGCCGATTACTGGGGGTCATCAAGGTAGCCGTGCCAGAAGGTGAGCCGATTGGAATCGGTTCATGGATGTATCAGCACAGTTTTGTGGGCATCCTCTCCCCCATCAATGCATCATTGGCCTGGGCCATTTGCATGGTGGTCTTTATTTGGGGCGCTTGCTGGATTTTGTACCGCAACCGCATTTACATCAAAGTTTGAGAACCTAACTCACATTACGCAGGCAGCTTCGCTGCTATTGGGTAATGTGAGTCCCTAATTCAGTTCAATCTTATTGCGCCCAAGTTTGAGTTGGCCTTCATTTTCCAGTTGTTTCAGCAAACGGGAGACTGCCTCACGGGACGCATTCAGGTCATAAGCTATTTCCTGGTGGGTAGCATTGATGACTTTTGAATGGATGGCCTGGGCTTTTTTGTGCAGGTAACTCAACAGGCGTTCATCCATGTGGTGGAAGGCAATGCTATCAATGGTACGCACCAGTTCCATCATACGTTGGTCGTACGTTTGCATCACAAAATTCTTCCAGCTTTGGTATTTGCTCATCCATTCATCCACATAACGTATGGGGATGCCGATCATGCGGGTATTTTCTTCAGCGATGGTGCGGATTTCACTTTTTTTGTTCATCATGCAGCAAGTGAACGACATAGAACAAGTCTCACCGCTTTGCAAGTAGTACAAAAAGAGTTCGTGACCGTTTTCATCTTCCCGCGAGACCTTGATTGAACCATCAATGACCAACGGGACTAATTTCACATATTGACCCACATCCATGATGGTGGTACCAGCCGAGTACTCGGTCAGTTTGCCCAGGGTGGCGATCTCCTCCTGCAACGCTTTTTCTGCAATTTGCGGAAAATGCTTGCGCACCAAGTCTAAAATTTGATCATCTACCATAGCCACTTCCTCCGTTTAGGCATTTCTTTTTTTGACCATCAAACCCAGCCAAACGGAACGAGAAATGCGGAAAAGATAAACATAGAACAAGGCTGCTACGAGGATCAGGATCAAAAAAGAGAAATCAATGCTCAGTTTGAACACCCAATGCAAAAGCATGATGAATCCGATCGAGAAAAACCCTGAAACGATGTAGGAAATAAACATGGCGCCGTAGTAAAAACCTGGCTCTGGGAAAAACGATTGTCCGCAATTGGGGCAATGCTCCGGCATTTCCAATGGCCTTTTAAAGGAAAAAGTAGGGGTGTAAAACATATCCCCTTCTCCGCAACTAGGACACTTCATCCCCAAGATTTTGCTCAATCGTGAGCTGTTGTTAACCGTACTCATAAGACTTTAGACACTAGATGTAAAAAACGCATGAAAACATGAAGATGCTTTCATGTATTGGTTAAAAAACAAATTTGAAATTAAAACAAGATCACTGCTTTTTTCAATTTCAAGTTGGTATATGGATCAGATGTTACACTGACAATTGTCGAGGCATTCCAAAATCAAAGATACATCTCGTTCTTTGAGGGAATACAGCATGCTTCTTCCTTCGCGTTTTACCGAGATCAGCCCGCGGAGGCGCATGTTTTGCAAGTGGTGAGAAGTTAGGGATTGCTCGCTGCCCAACATATCGCAAATTTCGGTTACCGAGAGTTTTGGATGTTGTTCCAGCAAGTGAATGATACCCAAGCGCATCGGGTGGGCAACCGTTTTGAGGATTGCTGCAATGCGTTCCAGTTTTTCCGCTTCCTTGCTTTCTGCGTTGGAACCATCTTTGTTGTACAAGATACCACTTTGTGTTTCCATAAAGGATTTGCGCTTTAGGGGTCAATCGGCCCTTGGTTAACTTTTCTTCAACTGTAATAATAAGGAATATTCAGGATATACGTTTGAATCGGCCATTAAGTTTTATCGGGGGCAAATTTAGAAGGGAAAAATAAAAGGGAAGAGCCAAAGAGCTTGTCTAATTTTTTGGGATCGGGCTGCAAACCGAGTTATTTAACTGCGGTTTTTCCCGGTTTGGATTTGGAATCTGGGTAGAAAAACGACTACTCTTCTGGCTTGCCAATCAACGCTCTGAATGTGGTTACGATGTACGGGAACAAATCGGGATTTTGGTCCCGATGCTGGATGTTGAGCATCAAATAAAAGCTCTCCTGGAGTAATAATCTGTGCTCGAAATCATCGTAGAGAAAAAAGTTTTCCATAACTGGGCGGTACACTCTGAAGCGTTTGGTGTTGTCAACAGACTCGCCCTCCAGCTCGGCCCCAAAAAAAGCAAAGCTGGCTAGCGGGAATTTTTCGCTGAAGTATTTCATGCTTCGTACCACTGTGCTCAGTACCCGAAACGGATCATTGAGCCCAGACAGCAGATTGTACTTACGGTCAGAGTCTTTGTGTGCCTTGAGGTGAAACTTCACTCCAAACACATAATGATCGTATTGCTCTACATGAATGATGTATTGCCAATTGAACCGACAGCGAAAAGTCAGTATATGCAACGTATACTGCGCACCATAGGGTTTGATCCGATTGGAGTACCGCACGGGATAGGATTCATCAAACATGCCGAATGAGCTTTAGTCAGGTAGCGTAGCCAGAGCTTTCCTCAAATCTTCCATTTGGGGCTCTTGGGGTTGCAGATTGAGGGGAATGTAGTTTTTGTTGCGTCTTTTCCAAACTTCGCGTTGATCCTGTACTTCAAAGAAATAATTGGTTTCTGGAGTAGTATCAAAAGGTTTGATCAACAAAACCGCCACCTCGTACCGCTTATCTGTGTTTGCCTTCACTGAAGCGACGGCTCGACGCAAAGCAGCCGGCATAACCTGATCCGTAGGCAAAGTTTTCAGAAAGTCCAACACTTCCTCCAGTTGATCCATCGCAAACATCACCTGCATATACTGAGGGGTGGTTTCGATTTTTTCGGGCAAAGCGATGGCCTTGATCTGTTTGTTGAGGCTGCGAACGTGGCGCAACAAGCGCATGGCCACCAGCCAGCGCATCATCGAGGGCTGTTGATCTACCTGCAGCAAGCGCGTACCCGCACTCAGAGCTTGTTGCAAAAAATCCAGTTTGGCGTTAAAAACTACATCTTTCATCGCGGTAAAGATTACGTCAGGCAAATATACACGCATTCGGTGAGGGATGCAAGAGGAGGGCTTTGGCGATCAAAGTGCCCATATCGAGGTATTGGGTGATCAGATTTGTTCGGTGTTTTGACAAGGGGTGCGGAGAAAAAACGAAAGGCCCTAAAACAACAAACTACAGAGAGCAATGAAGCTTCTGTAGTTGATGTAAGGATAAATTATGGTGCCCAGAACAGGACTCGAACCTGCACACCTTGCGGAACTACCACCTCAAAGTAGCGTGTCTACCAATTTCACCATCTGGGCAAGGTACAAATGACCACTTTGGTCAGCTATTTTGAATAAAGAGCTGCAAAACTATAGTCCTTCTGGAACATATGCAAGAGCCCTTGTTAATTTTTTGAAAGATTTTACCCTTCTTGCGAACGTTCCAGTGCCGTTGAGCGCAAGCGTTGCAAAAACGGCGAGGCAAAAATGAATTGCTGTAGGGTTTGGTTGGTACTTTCCAGTACCTCGCTGTTGTCGCCGCGCCAAGCCAATAGACCTTCGTGGATCAGGACAATGTTGTCGCCGATTTCCATCACCGAGTTCATATCGTGGGTATTGATCACAGTGGTGATGTTTTGATCGATGGTAATGCTGCGGATCAGTTCATCGATCACAATCGAGGTTTTGGGGTCGAGACCAGAGTTGGGTTCATCACAGAAGAGGTACTCTGGATTGAGCACAATGGCACGGGCAATACCCACCCGCTTTTGCATTCCCCCACTTATTTCCGAAGGATATTTTTTGTGGACTTTGCCCAGGTTCACGCGCTCCAGGCAACTGTCTACTTGCAGGGCTTTTTCTTTCCAGGTCATGCTGGTGAACATGTCCAAAGGAAAGCGAATGTTTTCCTCCACCGTCATGGAATCAAAAAGCGCCGACCCCTGGAAAAGCATGCCCACTTTCATGCGAATGGTGCGCATTTCCTTTTTATTCAACTGGCTGAAATTCACGTCTCCGTAAAAGATATCGCCACTGGTAGGAGCAACCAAACCCACCAGAATTTTGAGCAAAACCGTTTTGCCAGCACCACTTCGACCAATGATCAAGTTGGTTTTTCCCGGAAAAAACTCGGTCGTGATTCCCTTGAGAACCTCTTGATCGTTGAAGGATTTATGGATATCGATGATGCGAATCATACAGGATTAGGTTAAAATAGATGCAATCAAGTAGTCGGACAAGAGAATCAGGATGTCACTGAAAACCACCGCGTTGGTACTTGCTTTACCCAGCTCGATGCTGCCGCCCTTGACATAATACCCTTGGTAACAGGAAACAGAAGTCAGGATAAAAGCAAAAACAATGGCTTTGACAAACATCATGGTAACGTTGCCATCTTTGAAGAAGGAGCGCACCCCCATGATGTAATCGTTGTTGGACATACTGCCAGTGAACACCATCGCCATGTAACCCCCAACCACGCTGACAAAGGCTGCAATGGCCACCAACATCGGAATCACCACCAACGCCGCAATGATTTTGGGCAACACCAAATAACCCGCCGTATTGACTCCCATGATTTCCATGGCATCAATGTGCTCTTTTTGGCGCATGCCACCAATTTCGGATGACATATTGGAACCAACCTTGCCCGCTAAAACCAGGCAGGTAATGGTGGGTGCCAACTCAATGATCGTACTGTCGCGCACAATGTAACCAATATAATACATAGGAACCAGGGTGCCATCCAACTGATAAGAAAACTGAACAGCGGTAACTGCACCAATAAACAATGCAATCAGGATTACAATGACCAGAGATCCAACGCCGATGTCGTTCATCTGGCGAGTGGTCTCTCGGTAGTACATGTAAGTCCGCTCGGGACGAGCCAGCGCCGTACCCATCATCATAAGATAGCGGCCAAAATGGTATAACTGTCTGGAAATCATCACTTCAGATAACAGGATTCAAAACAACGGCACAAAATACGGGTTTTGAACCGATTTGTAGGGAATAATTTGAGGATTTGATAGATTTGTGCAGTCTGTTTTTCAACCGAAGACACAATACCACCTAACGACATGGAGAACAATATTGAAATCAAAGCAGTTCAATCCAACGAATTGCCCATTTTGATCCAAATGGCGCGCAGTACGTTCATTTCCAATTACGCGCACCTCAATGATCCGGTTTATTTTCAACAATACCTCGACCGGTCATTTGAACTGCCACTATTTCAAGCCCAATGGGCCGATCCGCACACCTTGTTTTATTGGGCAATGGTAGATGGTGCCCATGCCGGGTATTGTAAATTCAGAACTGAAGCTGCGGTTGAAGGTATGGAAGAAGCAGGCAACCAAATTCTAGAAATAGAAAGGATTTACGTTTTGGATTCCCACCAAAAACTGGGTCTCGGCAAGCGCATGCTCGAAAAAGCAATTGAAATTGCCCGTCAGGAAGGCTACTCCTGGATTTGGCTGGGGGTATGGAAAGACAATCCCAAAGCAAATGCCTGGTACCAATCTCAAGGTTTTGAGGCTTTTGGTGAACATATTTTTTGGATGGGGGATGATGCGCAAACGGATTGGTTGATGCGGAAAAAGGTCTAAGCGACTGAGCAGAACTCAATCGCCTAAACCAATCAATTTGACCCAAAATGAACAAAAACACTCGCTCTTAATTTGTTGTTGTAAAACTCACCACTGGGATCGTAAAAGGTTTCCCAGCCTTGGGTCGTGGTATAATGTAAGCCCATTCCCCAACGCATTCCGGCAATTTTGGTGGGAAAAAAGCCACGCAATCCAAATTCAAGGGTGCTGCCAAAACCAGCATCGCGGCCGTCCATCAATTCGTTTTCCCATTCGCTTACTCGCCGCCCGTCCGGGGTTTCGCGGTCTTCACCAAAGAGGTAAAACCCACCGCCAACGGTACCAAACATGATGGGAATGTCAAAGCTGACATTTTTGATGTTGAAGGAAGGTGCCAATAGTAAGCCAAAAGCACCATGGTCGGCACGCAGAGTGAGTTGGTTTTTCCCCTTGTAAACCATATCGTTGAAAGTAGGTGTGGTAAAAGTTGCTCCGTTGATTGGGCCACTGCGGCCATAACTCAGGATACCTAATTTGAGGTGATTTTTAAACAGTTGGACGCCAAAAGAAGCACCAACCGTTTTGCCTACGTGCCCGTCCAGAAACATGGCACCTACTTCGGGGGTAATGAACCAACCAATTTTGGGTTGGGGATTGTCTTGGGCTTTGGCTAAAAATTGGGTTAAGATCAACAGCGTGATCAGCAAAATATTTTTCATGGTCATTGAATTTAAGGGTTGTGTTAGAATTGGGTGGATCAATAAGAAGGTTCCATCAGCAGCGGGTTGCCCTTGCTGGAGCTGCCAAACTTAAGCCGCAGGCCCATCTGAGCGGACCAGACAAACTTTTGTGAGTCGCCACTGGCACCTACTGCCGGACCGATCAGTGTTTTGGCAAATAGTACAGATCGTTTCGATACCTCGTATGCTAGGTTGGCGTGAATCGTGGTGCTGTTGTTTTCAAAAATAGCAGATGGGCGCACCTGAAAAAACGTGGGAAAACTAACCCCACTTTGGAACTGTAGCCGCTCACTCGCTTTGATATTAACAATCAGCCCTGGATCTAGCATTATAGCGGTGCTGCTCAGGATTTCATCGCGCACATCATTGTTGTCGGGATCGATGATACCCTGAAAGCGCAGTCCGGGGCGAAAAAAGAAATGCAGGTCAATTTTTTCATTTTGGCGAAGTTGCCAGGTAATGGGTAGGCTGAAGGTGTTGGCATAACCTTCGCGGATGGGTTTGGCGTCGATAAAGCGATACTGCGGGGCCGCCAGTTGTAGCTCTGCACCTATACGAAGCCGAGGATTCATTTGTAAGCGGTAGGCCAGGTTGGTAAATACCTGGTCCTGAATCGAAGTGCCAACCGAAAGGTCGAGCAAGCCCTGTGCGAAGAGGGTGTTGAACCCCAACAACAGGGTAAGTAGGGCTAAAAGCCCCGCATTTTTTCTTTGTTTCATCTTGATCAAATTGTGGTGTTGAATGATGAAACAAAGATGCAGGCGGAGTCCCCTTTAAGTCATTGATGTGTGTTTAGAAAGCAAATTAAGTCATTGATGTAGATCAATAGACTTTAATGACAGAATTTATCCGGCAATTTCTTTGCGGATTCTACTGAGTGCTTCGGGCGTGATACCTAGATAGGAAGCAATCATGTACTGTGGTACCCTTTGAAAAACGTGAGGCTTTTCTTTTAACAATTTAAGGTAACGGGCTTTGCCATCCATGCTGGTCAATTCGTTGTTGCGTTCTACCACAGTGGCCAAAGCGTATTCTGCAAATCGGCGACCAAGTGTAGCCAACTGGACAGAACGGGAAAACAAAACTTCGGCATCGTTGCGGTGCATGATGAATGCTTTGGTTGCTTCGATGGCATCGATGTTGAAGCGGGAAGGTTTTTTTAAATAATAACTGCCACTTTCGTTAAACATGCTGTTTTCCAGGAAAATATTGCGGATGGATTCCTTGTTGCCATTGAAGTTGTAGATGCGGAGTGCACCTGCGATTACAAAAATACTATGTTGGTGTACTTCACCTTCCCGCAAGATGAGTTCTCCTTTTTTGTATTCTATGTATTTGAACAAAGGCAGACCAAATGCCCAATCGGCATCACTGAGTGGAGCAATCTGGTCGAAGGTCTGTTTGAGTGCATCAAACATGCAGGATGATTTTCTGATTGTGCATTTGCTCCAATGGGCGACAAAAAAATAAGTGTTCATTTTGTCACAGACCCACATAGATAAACGATTCATTTTAAACGCGCTATCTAATCCTCTGGTTCAGTGAAAATGAACACTTATTTTTGCCCCACTGCTAATGTAACTTTATTTCGTTTTCTGTTCCTACCGCATTGGTGGGCGCTTCCGCTTGCCGCCGGCACCGCCCCGGGCCATCATTTGCCCACGCATGGCTCCCATGCGATTGGCCGCATTGAGTTGGCCTTTGTTTTGTTTCAGGGCTTTGTCAAATTCCTCGATTTGGTTTTTGATCATGCTTTCGGTCACTTTCAGTTGCTTCAGGTTGCGCAGGTGTGCTTCGGCCTCTTTTATTTTGCCTTTATTCGCTTTGATGCTGGCCAATTGCAGTTCTATCATGGCCTTTTCGTTGTCGGTGGGCAGCTTTAAGGCTTGGGCTTTGTTGAGGTAAATTTCTCCTTCATCCGTTCTTTTATCAGACATTGCCATTGTACCCTTCAACATAAAGTAATATGCCCGGTTGGTCACGTAAAGCCATTCAGGTTTCAGGGTCAGGTTGAGGCGTTTGGTGGCCGCCACCATATCTCCAGTCTGCATGATTTCCGCAGCGGATTGTACTGTACCCAATAAAACATACCCTACTGTGAGTGCTACTCCAAACAGGATGAAGGGAAAACCGTACCAAAATCCAAAAGCCGCAGAAAGTGCAATGCCCCCCAAAGTCAGAATCCCCATCAACGCAAAACGCAAATGAATATTGATTGTAAACATGCTTGCTGTTATTTTTAAACGCAAAGGTAGCCGGTACCCACCATACTTCAAAAAGGTACTTGTTTTTTATCTATCCAATCCTTTCCATCAAGAGGGCTAAGTCTAACCCAACTTATCATTCAAAAACCTGGATATCAATTTTTTAAAGCAATCCCTCCCTAACAATTTCAAAATCTAGGTGGGTAAATGTGGCCAAAATCTGGTAGTGCTCCATCCTGGGCTGGTGCTTATTTTTGCATCATTACGTCTGTACAGGGTATTGCATCAGGATTTTCGGGTTTAGAACCGCCACCACGAAAACCCTCATAATCATGAAGCAAATTTACCCTTTACACCAACACCGCTTCTTTGGCGCTAAACTCAAAAAAGACAGCGCCCAAGCGGCCTTTTTCATCGTGATTACCGATGACACCCATTTGGGCCGATAAAAGGAAGCATGACCGGGCAAATTTGTCCGGTCTTTTTTTTAAGATTTTTGCATCTTTACCGTCAGAAACATTCCGCCCATGTCAATCAAGCCCTTATTCCTATTGTTGCCTGCTTTTTTATTGGTTTGGAGCAAGCCCTTGCACAGCCAAAAAAGCGATACCGCCAAAACCATTTTTGAATTTATGGCTTTTGGTGATGTACTCGAGATGGAACTCAGTACTGATCTTAGCTTGCTAAAAGATCAAAAAAAAACCAATGAATACCAACCTGCTACCATTTCCTTTGCTGATGCAAGTGGAGCAATTCAAAAATGGGAAGTCAAGCTGCGTTCCAGAGGTAAATTTCGCCGACGGATTTGTGTACTTCCACCACTCAAGTTAAATTTCAACAAAGGCGATCTCCAAAAAGCAGGTTTGGCCAAAGATGACGAATTAAAGCTCGTTACCCATTGTATTGAGGGGTTTGATGGCAAAGAATTTCTCTTAAAAGAGTACCTGGCCTACAAATTGTACCAGTTAATCAGTCCGTATGCACTGAAAGTACACCTGGTAGAAGTGAAATACCGCGATACCCAAACCAAGACCAAATCCAGTGGCTGGGGTATTTTAATGGAAGATGAAGGCAGTATGGCCAAGCGGCATGGGGGCAAACTCTGTGATGATTGCTATTCTACGCCCAAAGACAGCCTGGATATGGAGCAGGTCAACGCCTCCTGCTTGTTTGAATACATGATCGGGAATACCGACTGGTCGATCCCCATGGTGCGCAACGTAAAAATGATCAAATTCAAGGATGGCCGCAAAGCGGCAATTGTTCCTTACGATTTCGATTTTTCCGGATTGGTCAATGCTAGCTATGCACTGGCCAATCAAGACTATAAATTGAAAAGCTTACGCGAAAGGGTTTTTCTGAGCATGACCCAGAGTGACAGCGAAATAGCCAGTACCAAAGCCCTCTTTGAATCCAAACGCAAGGAAATGACCGCCTTGGTCAAAGGATTTAAGCACCTCAGTAGTGCCGGACGAGTGGATGCATTGAATTACCTGGATGAGTTTTTCGAATCGTTGAATAAGCCTTTAAAGCGGCCTTAGGAGCTATTTAATTCAGCTTTGACTTGTCGTTGACCAAAACCCAATTGGATTCCACTTCAATGTAGGTGGCATTGGGAAATACTTTTCTGAATACTTGTGAATAAAATTGATCCGCCTTGCGTCGATCCGCGCTGCGTAGGGAGAGCACATTGTACAACAATAATCCTCCTTCCTCTAGTCGATCTCTCAATTGCTCCAAAAACTCGATTTGTTGGAAGGGGCCGGGGATTTGATCATCCAGGAAAACATCCATACAAATCAGGTCAAAATGCTGGTAGGTACTGGCCACAAAGACCTCTGCATCAGCGCAAATCAGGTCAATTGGAGATTTCAGATCTGCCAGGGTATAGCGGTAGGCTAAATCAATGATCACCTCATCAATTTCCACTGCGGTGATGTGAAAATTGAGTTTCATTTTTTTCTCCAACAAAAAAGGAATGCTGCCCAAACCCAATCCGAGCACCAATGCTTCATTGTTGGGCAGTTCGGAAAGCTTGCATTCTTCAAATGCCCGGGCAAAATTGACATAATAATCTTCAAAAGAATAGACCGCATGGGCAGTACTCAATTGAAAGCGCCCTTTGCGCAAGCTGACATAAAGATGTGGATTGTACTCACTTGATGCACTTTCGAGGTGGATCTCAACTAGGTAACTCAGGAAACGTTTCCAGGCAGGAATGTGCATACTGCTCATTTACTTTTCCCAGTTTCGGTACTTGGAAGTGTCTTCGAATGCCCGCAACAAAATCAAGCGCTCAGAAATATCAAAAGCTTTGCCCCGGCGCCCCATCATCGCTTCAGCGGTTTCAAAGGCTTTATCCAACTGAAAAGTAGTGAATCCGGCAGCTCCGCCCCATGCAAAGGATGGGATGAAAGCCCTGGGAAATCCTGCACCAAAAATATTGGCACCCACCCCAATTACCGTTCCGGTGTTGAGCATGGTATTGATGCCAACCTTGACGTGGTCACCCATGATGACGCCACAAAATTGAATTCCCGATGGCAAAAACTGCCCTGCCGGGTAATTCCATATTTTTACTTGTTCGTAAGTATTCTTCAGGTTGGAGGTATTGGTATCTGCTCCGATGTTGCACCATTCGCCAACCACGGAATTTCCCAAAAAGCCTTCGTGGGCTTTATTGGAATAACCTTGCACTACTGCATTGCTCACCTCACCTCCGATGCGACACCAGAGTCCGAAAGAATTGCTACCATAAAGTCGAGCCCCCATTTTGACCTGAGCCGATTCGCCAAGCGCCAATCCACCGCGGATCAGGCTGCCTTCCATGATTTCGGCATTTTTCCCAACGTAGATGGGGCCATCCACTACATTCAAACTGGCACCTTCTACTTTGGCCCCTTCCTCCAAAAAAATGCGCCCGGGATCGCCAATGACCCGATTGCTATCCGATAGCGGTTGAGATTCGCGGCCTTGGGTCAGCAATTGAAAATCTTCTTCCAACGCAGCGGCGTTGAGCATAAAAATATCCCAAGGATTGTCAATTTTCAGAAAAGGAGTGTCTTCGATATCGTAAACGTGCAGTTGTTCGATGTCTTCGTCGTGGATGAGATTTTCCAACTGCTCCCGATCCAGTTTGGCCACAATAAGCTCTTCCCCTTTCAGGTAGGCTTCGTTGAATTCCATTTGTCGAATCAGCCTGATCAGGCGGTCGGAGGGCATTACCGAACCGTTGATCACGATGTTTTCATCGCCGTATTCAATCGGGAACTTGCTGGCGAGGTAGTCTTGGGTAATGAAAGAGACTTTCGCATTGAGCCACTTTTCCCATTTTTCTCGAATAGTGAGTGCACCTACTCGTAGGTCACCTACTGGTCGGGTAAAAGTAAGAGGAAGCAGTTGCTCGCGAACTTCGCTGTCAAATAAAATCACGTGCCACATAGGACGTATAGAAGTTTGCCCGAAAATTAAAAAAAAAGTCCCAACCAAACCTGATTGGGACTTTTTTTACCGTAATCACTTTGCGGAGTGATTTACGACTTCTGAGCGAATTTGGCAAATTTCTTATTGAACTTGTCAATACGGCCCGCTGTATCCACAAACTTCATTCTTCCGGTAAAGAAAGGATGAGATGCACTGGAAATTTCCAATTTGATAAGCGGATATTCATTGCCATCTTCCCAAACGATGCTATCGCGGCTAGGGGCACAAGAACGCCCCATCCAAGCTTCGTCGCAAGAGAAGTCCTTGAATACCACTGTGCGGTAAGTTTTCGGATGGATTTCTTTTTTCATGGCCAATTCTTTTTTCTTTTTGTAAATTCAGGGTGCAAAGATAAAATGCTTTGGTCAATAAATCAAAGGAGTAGTGAAAAAAATCTGGATTTTTTCTGGAAGTTATTTCTTGCGTATCTTTAGCAGAATCTAAAAATAAAATGTCTATGTCTTTTCCACTCGGTCTTAAGCGTTCCTGTTCGATGGTCATTTTGCGCCATCAGCAGCATTTTTTATTGCTCAAGCGCATCAAGCCTCCTTACGTAGGCAGTTATTTGCCAGTAGGGGGCAAACTGGAGCCTTTCGAAGACCCTCGAACCGCCGCAATTCGGGAAACGAAGGAAGAGACAGGTTTGGACATTACTGCTTTGAAATTCGGAGGCAGCTTGATGGAAAGTTCGCCGATTGACTACAACTGGCAGTGCAACATTTACATTGCGGATATTGATTTCATCACGCCCCCACCCTGCCCGGAAGGTGATCTGGAGTGGATTGCTTTTGCCGATGTGCCCAATGTACCTACTCCACCCACAGATTTTACAGTCTATCAATATTTAATGCAGGAAAAACCCTTCGCTTTCAATGCGGTATACGACGGAGAAATGAATTTGATTTTTATGGACGAGGAGATTGAGGGGATTAGGATTTTGGGGAACTAGGAAAAGTACTATCCTACTGGACATTTTTTGTCCACACAGATTTTACGCAGCTTAAAGCGCAGATTTTACACAGATTTTTCTGCGTTAAATCTGCGATTTAATCTGTGCAACATCTGCGCGAAATGATAATGGCCAGTAGTGTGTACTTACAACCCCAACCTTATTTCACCACACTCCCATTGCTCACCCCTGGGCTTGGGCTCACCAACCGCAATTTGCCATCCAGGTCTTCCGCACTCAGAATCATGCCATTGGATTCGATGCCACGCAGTTTGCGGGGAGCCAGGTTGGCCACTACTACAACCTGTTTACCCGGTAGTTCTTCAGGGCTAAAATGCTCGGCGATGCCGGATACGATGGTGCGTTCTTCAAAGCCGAGGTCGATTTGCAATTTGAGCAATTTGTCTGCTTTGGGTACCCGCTCTGCAGTCAAAATGGTGCCTACCCGTAGGTCGATTTTGGCAAAGTCTTCGTATTGAATTTCATCCTTCACCGTAGGAATTTCATTGGTGGTAGAAGCAGGTGTTGACGCGGTCATTTCAGGAGCTTGTTTAAGTTTTTCTGCCTCGATGGCCAAAATAGCAGCCAATTTTTCTTTTTGCCGATTAACGATGTCTAACCTGCTCGGGTCACGACGATCGTTGATTTTTGGGAACAGCACTTCTGGTTCACCAATGGAGTGGCCACTGGGCAACAGCGCTTCGCCACGCTCTAGTTTTTGCAACAATTCCGCCCAATCACCATTTTGTACCGGAGGCAATCCGATTAGTTTGCGCAATCTAGGCGAAACAAAGGGGATAAAAGGGTATGCCATCAGGCTCAATAAAGCTACAATTTGCAGGCAAATGTACATGCACTCCTTAATAATCGGGCTATCTGGATTTTCCTTGTAGATGTTCCAGGGAGAGACATCCTGCAAATAGGTGTTGCCATAGGAAGATATTTCCATAAAAGTTTGGCTAGCCGCTTTAAAGCTATAGCTGTCCATTTCTTCACAAAACCGCTGGGTCAGTGCAGTGACATCGGCCAGTTTTTCCGCAAGATCAAGGTTTACAGCAGGAACACTTCCGTTGAAATACTTTTGGCTGAGCGAAATGACCCGGTTGATAAAGTTGCCAAGGTTGTCCGCCAGTTCTTTGTCGTGGTAATCGATAAAATCGTCCCACTTGAAATCGGCATCCCGGTTTTCGGGTAGGTTGCGCAGCAAGGCGTAGCGCAATGCATCTTCTTTATTGGGGAAATCCGCAAATTCTTCGAGGTAGCTGTGCTGTTCAATGCCCCAACCGCGCGATTTTGAAAATTTTTGACCTTCAAAATTCAGGAACTGGTTGGCGGGGACGTTTTTAGGCAGTGCAAATTCGCCATGCGCCTTGAGCATGGCCGGGAAAATGATGCAATGAAAAACGATGTTGTCTTTGCCGATGAAATGAATCAGCTCTACATCGTCGCCTTTCCAATAGTCTTCCCAGTTTTTGCCATGATCGAGGGCCCATTGCTTGGTAGCGGAAATGTAGCCAATTGGCGCGTCGAACCAAACGTATAAGACCTTGCCTTTGCCCTCAGGAAGTGGAACGGGGATGCCCCAATCCAGATCACGGGTGATCGAGCGGGGATGCAATCCGCCTTCCAACCAGGACAAGCACTGCCCTAGGACGTGGTTTTTCCAGGTTTTGGGGTCGTGGTGCAGTTTTCCATCCATCACACCGGTTTCAATCCAGGTCTTGAGCCACTCGGTATGTTTGTCCAGTTTGAAGTACCAGTGCTTGGTTTTTTTCAGAATGGGAGCTTTGCCGCTCAAGGTCGAACGTGGATTGATCAATTCAAGCGGAGAGAGGTCGGAACCACAATTTTCGCACTGGTCGCCATACGCCTCCGGGTTGCCGCATTTGGGGCAAGTTCCAATGATGTAGCGATCCGCTAAAAATTGATTGTAATCCTCGTCGTAGTATTGCTCAATGAAATTTTCTTCAAATTCTCCTCCTTTTTCATGGAGTTTCAAGAAAAAATCTTGAGAGGTTTTATGGTGAATGGCCGCACTGGTGCGGTGGTAAATGTCAAAAGAAATGCCCAACTGTTCAAAAGTAGACTTGTTCAGGGTATGGTACTTGTCGATGATTTCCTGAGGAGTGATTCCATCTTTTTTGGCACGAATGGTAATGGCCGCGCCGTGCTCGTCAGAGCCACAAACCCAAACCACGTCTTTGCCTGACATCCGCAAGTAGCGTACATAAATATCAGCAGGCAGGTAAGCTCCGGCCAAGTGGCCTAAATGCAGGGCGCCATTGGCATAAGGCAGCGCAGAAGTGATCAGGTATTTTTTCGACATGGTACAGCAATTGAGAGGGGCAAAAGTTTTCAAAAAAGAATTTGGCGCGAATATAAGCTTTTGTCAAACGTGGAAAGCGTTTAATTCGTTCCTTGGCAACGGAGAAAAAATAACTTCCCGATTTTGGGTTAATGTAGAAACCCCTTTCGAAATAAAACCAGATTTTTACAATTCTGATACATCAGCATATTTGATTAGTTGTATATTTGTGGCTTATATTTTTGGTTTCTAGTTTGAGCACGGCTCTTGGTTTACTTTTCCAGTATTATTTTCAGCCTTCTACGCTATCTAGCCTACACATTTATTGTTTTTCTTGATCTTGTCTTTGCAAATGTTGAAGACTAAGAGATGTTGCCATTCTAGATAAACCAATTATATGGCAGCCCCCTCCCTTCGGGGGTTGCCCTTGTTTTGAACCTTTTTTATTTTTTCGCTTTTTTGTTACCTTGCCTGCAAGTATACAATTTATGCGAATTAACCCTTTCTGGGCTTTACTGCCGACTTTAGAAAAAATTGGAGCAACGGATGCTTTTTTTGCCGCAGTAAAAGAAGATTTCCCTCAATTTGTTCAGGAGGGTTTGTTTGAATCAAGAGCTGCTTCAGCCATTTACGTTTGTGCCATTCATACTGCTGACAACCAGGCTTTGGGCATTCTTGCCTGCGCTTCGGTGCACGATTACCTCAATGGAGCCATTAAGCGCCATGAAAATACCATACCCGCCAAAGAAGAAATTCAAATTCGTTTGTGGCAAGAGCAACAAGCCATGGTCAAGCCTGTTTTGCTTGCTTACCCCGCTATTCCTGCGATTGAAGCCTGGACAAAAGCGACCATAGCACAAACCTCGCCATTATTAAACATTGTATTTTCAACAGAAAACCAAACCTATCAAATTTGGGAAATCAGCGATCCCAAAGAGATACAATACGTTCAGGAGTTATTTGCTGCTTTTGTACCGAGAGCCTTTATTGCCGATGGACATCACCGAACCTCTTCTGCGGCGGTGTTGTATGAGCAAGCGCTGCCCGATCAGGAAATCGATCCCAACTTTTTGGTTGCACTTTTTCCGTCCAATCAATTGAGAATTCAGGCTTTCCATCGAATATTGGACGGAGTAGACTGGCCACTTGAAGTGCTTTTGGAAAAACTCTCCACTTACTTTTTGATCGAGCCTTTAAATGAGGCCGTAGCACCACAGCAAAAATTTGAAATCTGCTTTTTGGCAGAAAATCGAGCTTTTCGCCTAATTTGGCGGCCAGAATTTTTGGCCCATTACCATTGGGAGAAAGCCTTGCTGGACACTCAATTGTTCAACGAGGTGGTGCTGCTCAATGTATTCGGAATCGAAAATGTGCGACAAGAGCCGCGCTTGAGTTATGTTGAAGGTATAAAGGGAATGGGTTTTCTGAAAAAAGAACAGCAACAGAAAAGCCGACGCGTTGCTTTTGCCCTTTATCCCATTGACTTAAACGAAATGATGCTCTTGGCAGATCACAACCAAACTTTGCCACCTAAATCAACCTGGTTTGAGCCCAGGATGAAAAACGGAATAGTGGCAATGCCTTATACAATCTAGACAAACACCACAATCAGCAATGATCAAAAAAATCACCGCCGACCGCATTTATACCGGAACCTCCGGCCCCCTGCACCACAAAGTCATTACGGTTGACCAGGAAGGTACTATTTTGCAGATAGATGAATTGTCCAATCACGATGCCTCCAGCGTGCAGCATTTCTCTGGCGCTATCGTCCCTGGGTTCATCAATACACACTGCCATCTGGAGCTTTCGCACATGAAAGGCCGTGCCAATACAGGAACGGGTTTGGTGCCTTTTCTGAAAACCGTGGTCAACTTCCGCGACATTTCCATGGAGGAAATCCTGGATGCCATTGATCAGGCTGATGCAGAAATGTGGAACGGCGGCGTGATGGCCGTAGGCGATATTTCCAACAAAGCCGATACCGCAGCCCGCAAAAACCAAAGCAAGATTCAGTACTATACTTTTGTAGAGTTTTTTGATTTTTTGCAAGAAGAAGGCGCGGAAAATTGGTTCAACAACTTCAAGCCTGCTTACGACCAACAAAGTGACAGCAATGGCAACCGTAAGAGTGCAGTTCCTCATGCGCCTTACACCGTTTCGCGCAATTTGTTTCAAAAAATCAATGCGTTGAACGCTCCGGGAAATACCGTCAGCATTCACAACCAGGAAACTCCGGGGGAGAATGCCCTTTTCCTCAACAAGACGGGCAGCTTTCTGGATTTTTATGAGGGATTTGGATTCCCGCTGGATCAATTTACACCCAATGGCAAGCCTTCTATCTACTACGCGCTGGAAAACATGGATCCCAACTGCCGCACGCTTTTTGTGCACAATACCGAAAGCACCCCTGAGGACATCCGTGCGGCTCAAGCCTGGAGCAACAACATCTATTGGGCCACCTGCCCCAATGCCAACTTGTACATCGAAAATCGCCTGCCCAATTACCAATACTTTCTCGATACCGAGGCCAAAGTGACCATCGGCACCGATAGCTTGACCTCCAACTGGCAACTGTCTATCCTGGAAGAAATGAAAACCATTGCCCGTTTCCAGTCTTATGTGCCTTTCCAAACCCTCCTACGCTGGGCTACGATCAACGGTGCCGAGGCGCTGGGATTTGATGACCAATTGGGGAGCATCGAAGTGGGCAAAAAACCTGGATTGTTGTTGCTGAATTTGGGAGAAGAGGAGCAGTTGGGGTACGATACCAAAGTGCAGCGGATTGTGTGAGATTGATAGCGTAGACCGAACAAAAATTGAACTATTGTTCGGTCTACCTTAGGTAACTTATATTACTTCACCTTTTCCAAAGCTTCAATCATACTATTGCTGAAATCCTTCAGCAAGTAAGTTTTTATGGGCATTTTTTTACTGATCTTGGGATCAGAAATGAGTTCCTTTTTTTTGTCATTCCAATGGTTCCAGTTGGCTTCAAAAGCGCCAGTGAGCAGGTTGTAGCTGGACATCCCTGAGCCATCATTCACCGCATTCCCAAATTGCTCATTGTCGTACCCGATGACTTTGATTTGCTTCAATTTTGGATCGTAACGAAATTTGTACGTATAAGACGCCCGCATGTAATTGATCGCCAACACCACCACATTTTTACTCATCGAAACCGTGCGTTGATCACCTGCCGTAGTGATCTTTTGAGTGCTGACCACTTTGTTTCCCTGACTGGACAATGCATAGGTGATCTTCATCCCATCATCGGTATTTACCAACTCCAACTTATCTGCCTTTCCATCGGCATCCAGGTCGTAAGAAATTTTGTTTTGGCCAAAGGTCGTCACTGTTAAGAAAAGCAAGAACGGTAGTAGTGTTGATTTCATCATGTTGTTTTTAATTTTCAATCATTGATCAACCTAAGTTTTTCCCAAAAACTCCGGAAGACAGATACCGATCGCCTCGATCACAAATGATGCATACGATCACTGCTTCATCCAGTTCGGCAGCCAATTTCGCTGCCGCCGCCACCGCTCCCCCACTGCTGACCCCACCAAAAATGGCGTCTTCCTGGGCCAATCGGCGCATCATGGCAATCGCTTCCTCCTGTGATACATCGATGATCCGATCTACCCGCTCTGCATCGTAAATTTCTGGCAAAAACTCTTTAGACCAGCGGCGAATACCTGGAATATTGGAGCCGTCGGTAGGTTGCACACCCACGATCTGGACATCCTGGCTTTGTTCTTTCAAGTACCGTGAAGTGCCCATGATGGTGCCTGTGGTGCCCATAGAAGAGACAAAATGTGTGACTTTGCCCGCAGTATCCCGCCAGATTTCTGGCCCGGTGCTGCGGTAATGGGCGCCCCAGTTGTCGGGATTGGCAAACTGGTTGAGCATCAGGTAGCCGCCTTGAGCAACCATTTCTTCGGCCAATTCACGAGAGTATTCGATGGTTCTTTCAGCTGGGGTGAGCAATACTTCCGCTCCATAGGCTTCCATCGTTTGTACCCGTTCGGCAGTAGAATTATCAGGCATAATCAAGGTGATGTCTACATCAAACAAACGAGCAATCATGGCCAGGGCAATACCTGTGTTTCCACTGGTGGCTTCCACCAATTTCACCCCAGGAAGCAGTTCTCCCCGATCGATGGCACCTTTGATCATGCCATAAGCAGCGCGGTCTTTGACGCTTCCTCCTGGATTTTGTCCTTCTAATTTGCCGTATATTTTCACACCTGGTTTCTGAATCACGTGTTGTATTTCAACCAAGGGAGTATTCCCGATTAAGTCTGCTACCGAAGCCATAAGTTGTTTTTTGGATTGATTAATCTGCTTTGTTTCTTTGCTGGTGACTGTCGTTGGCACTGTAATATACCCTACTGAAAGGCGGTACACTTTTGGTTACCCATACGTTGCCACCAATGATGCTACCGTTGCCAATCACCGTTTCTCCCCCCAGAATGGTTGCTCCTGAGTAAATCACTACATTGTCTTCAATGGTAGGATGGCGTTTGGTCTCGGCCAGTTCTTTCTTTACACTAAGTGCGCCCAGGGTAACGCCCTGGTAAATTTTCACATTGTCTCCAATGCGTGAAGTACCCCCAATTACGACTCCTGTACCGTGGTCGATACAAAAGTTTTTTCCGATTTCTGCCGAAGGGTGGATGTCTACTCCAGTACGGCTGTGCGCGTATTCTGTCAAGATCCGGGGGATAAGTGGAATGCGCATTTCATACAATTCATGAGAAATGCGGTACACGGCAATTGCATAAAAACCCGGGTAAGTGCGAATCACTTCGGGCAGATCAATGGCAGCAGGGTCGCCCTTCAAAATGGCCTCAGCATCCATGAGCAGGAGTTCGCGTACTTTTGGCAAACTAGCCATAAATTCTCCTTCCAATTCAGGAGCTTTGGTATGCAGCGCATGATCTGCGGTATCCAATATTTTATTCAACTCCAACTTGAGGCCATGAAAGTATTGCTCAAATTCGCGCAAGTTGGTAAACCGATGATCTGAAAACTCAGGAAACAACAAACCCAAAATACCATTCAACCACGAAGAGATACTGGAAGGTGAAGGCATTTCTTGAGCATCGCGGTGCTTCTCGTACAATTTTTGAATGAATTGTTTTTCCATGGGGAAATATTTATGGTACATTCCGAAGGTAAAGATAGAACAAGACAGAGGAAGATTTCTAGGCGTACACTTTTTCTAGCTGAGAAAAAGGAAAAAGTTGTTTGATATTTTGGAAAAAAGAATAGGAGAAAGAATTTTGTGTTACCACACAACAAAACCAATCTCCTATGAGCCGAAGCCT